>CEUV01036731.1_pt1 | contig 44850 bp, 47 predicted proteins | sample 356401 | NCBI WGS metagenome assembly CEUV01 (sample SAMEA2622710, study PRJEB7988) | marine metagenome | isolation source: saline water (ENVO:00002010), including
ACCATCGCAGCACTACCTATTCACGAGTATTCTGCAAACTCCTTGCAAGCCTCTGGCATAATGCTGATGATCGATAACAACCTCGACCCAAAAGTTGCTCAATTTCCACACGAATTGATCACCTATGGTGGAAATGGAGCGGTTTTCCAGAATTGGGCGCAGTATCGTCTAGTCATGAAATATCTTAGCGAAATGACCGATGAACAAACACTCGTCATGTACTCTGGACATCCACTCGGATTGTTTCCATCGAACAAAAACGCACCCCGCGTTGTTGTAACGAATGGTATGATGATTCCTAACTATTCAACGACAGAGGAGTATGAGCGGTTGAATGCAATGGGTGTGACGCAATACGGTCAAATGACTGCAGGCTCATACATGTACATCGGTCCACAAGGCATCGTCCATGGCACAACGATTACATTGATGAATGCTGCAAGACTTAAGTTCGGCCTTTCATCGGACAGCAATCTTGGTGGCATGCGTTTTGTGACATCCGGTTTGGGCGGAATGTCTGGTGCACAAGCGAAGGCTGCCGTCATCGCAGGAGCTTCATGTATCGTAGCAGAGTCGAATCCTGTAGCTGCACAGAAACGCCATGATCAAGGATGGGTCGACCACCTATCATACGATGTTGATGAAGCAATCGACATTATGATCAATGCATCTGAAGAAAAAAAGGGATGTTCTGTTGGATATGTTGGAAACATAGTCGACTTATGGGAGCGTCTTGTTGCAAGAGATGTATACGTTCATTTAGGAAGTGATCAAACATCGCTTCATAATCCATATCAGGGTGGTTATTTCCCTGCAGGATTACGTTTTGAGGACGGGCAACGATTGATGCATGAAGAGCCATCAAAATTCAAGGAGATGGTACAGGATTCACTGCGCCGGCATGTTGGTGCTGTCAATGTGATGACAGACCGGGGAATGTTCTTCTGGGATTATGGTAATGCCTTCTTATTGGAATCCGGTCGAGTCGGTGCTGATGTATTCAAAGAAGATGGTTCGTACAAGTACCCGTCATATGTTGAGGACATCATGGGGCCTCTATGCTTCGATCGAGGTTTTGGTCCATTTCGCTGGGTTTGTTCCTCAGGGCTCGATTCTGATTTGCTTGAAACAGACAGAATAGCAGGAGACGTCCTTCAAGAGATGCTTGATCATGAACAAGATGAAGATGTTCGTCAACAAATTCAAGATAATTTACGTTGGATACACGAAGCAGACAGTCACAAACTTGTCGTAGGTTCAAAGGCACGCATCCTTTATGCAGATGAGCAAGGTCGTACGCGTATTGCTTCAGCGATGAACAAAGCCATTGCAGATGGTCGAATCAGTGCTCCAATCATACTAGGACGTGACCATCACGATGTAAGTGGTACTGATTCCCCCTATAGAGAAACAGCGAATATTCATGATGGTTCGAAATGGACTGCTGATATGTCGGTTCAAAATTTCGTTGGAGATGCAATGCGAGGTGCAACGTGGGTCAGTTTGCATAATGGTGGTGGCGTCGGTTGGGGTGAGGTATCCAATGGTGGCTTTGGCATGCTCATAGATGGAACGGAAGAAGCTGAACAACGACTTCAATCCATGTTGCATTGGGATGTTTCGAATGGTGTCGCTCGTAGGGCATGGGCCCGTAATGAAGGTGCTATCAAATCCATAAAGCATGCAATGCAAATCAACGATCAATTGAAGATAACAATCCCTGAAATAGTCAAGGATTCCTTGCTTGATGATCTATTCAAGGGTGATTAATTTGGCAAAACGTATAGTTACACTCGATGGTGAGACGTTAAACACATTTGATGTAGCCGATGTAGCATATGGTCATGCAACTGTAACCATTGCTGACCACGCGATGATGCGTGTACAGATGGCTCGTAACGTTGTTGACCGAATCGTTGATGGTGATGAAACAGTCTATGGAATCAATACTGGTTTTGGGTCGCTCGTACATACGCGAATCGGTTCAGAAGATGTCGAACTTTTACAACTTAACTTGATTCGTTCTCATGCTACTGGCCTCGGCCCGAATCTATCGACTGAAATTGTCCGAGCGATGATGTGTGTCCGACTCAACTCCTTGGTCAAAGGGCATTCAGGTTGTCATCCAGATGTGATCAACCAACTTGTCGATTTTATCAATCACTCAATAACGCCTCTCGTTCCGCGAATTGGCAGTTTAGGTGCAAGTGGTGATTTAGCACCCTTGTCGCACTTAGCGTGCGCATTGGTTGGTGAAGGACGAGTTGAGTATCAAGGCGATATTATTGATGCGATGGAAGCAATACGGCGATGTGAATTATCGCCACTGGTGTTACGAGCAAAGGATGGTTTGTCCTTGATCAATGGAACCAGCCTCATTACAGGTATGTTGTCCCTTGCTGTCGAACAATTGCGCCAATTATTGACATATTCAGACATCATCGCTGGCATGTCGATTGATGCGACCGAATCAACACTAACACCTTTCGATGAACGTATACATCAAACGCGTCGACATGAAGGACAACTCTTTGTCGCATCACGCATACGTTCTATCTTGTCAGATTCGAACATTCTTAACAATCATAGCGACTGCAATCGAGTGCAGGATCCGTACTCATTTCGGTGTATACCACAAGTTCACGGCCCTGTTCAAGAATCATTCAAATCGCTAGTTGAAACGGTAGAGATTGAACTCAATTCCTCAACAGATAATCCATTGATTTTCCCTAATCCAGCAGAACCAGGTCCGCACGAAGTCGTCTCTCAAGGGAATTTTCATGGAGAAGTGCTTGGATTGGTATCAGATGCGATGAGTCTTGGATTGTTTGAACTATCTTCCATTAGCGAACGCCGTATTGATCAAATGTTGGACCCTGACCGACGAGCAATTCGTCCATTTTTAGCAGAGAACGCTGGTCTCGAATCGGGTCTCATGATCGTCCAATATGCGGCTGCTGCGTCGTTAGGTGAATTGCATGGCCATACTACGCCAAGATCTGCCTTTTCAACCACCACTTCTGCAGGTCAAGAAGACCATGTGAGCATGGCTGCAACAGCAAGCTGGAATTTATTCAAAGCGATAGAACGCTGTTCTGAGGTTCTTGCTTGTGAAGCATTTGTTTCCTATCGCGCATTGAAAATCATTGCGACGCCTTCATCGACATGCGTTCAGTCGATGATTCGTTGCTTGGACCAAGTCATTCAGCCCAATATGAACGATCGAAGTACAAGTGATGAACTTGTATCGATTGCTCAAGAATTAACATCCTCGACATGGCTGTCAGTGATCCAATCGTCACTTGAACGACCATTGAAGAAATCAATCTAGAAAATATCTGTTTTCTAATTCATCAAGACCTGTTAGTTGACGTATCCTAAACAATGCAACAGTGCGCTCTTGCGTATCCTTTACATCAGCCAAAATATAGCGTTCCAATTCTACTGCACGGCGCACATTTTCTTCGATCTGAATGTATTCGGCATACATCAGATCTATATCTTCATGATACAGTGATGATTCAACCTCAGCAGTATCCAATCCCATCCTCCGCCATTGAAGGATTCTGCGTTGTAAAATTTGTTTAGTGAAACCTGACTTGGGCAATTTCGTCAACATCACGAGTTTCGGCGTACCATCTTCATTGAGATCCATTTCTAACGACGAACGGATATTCGCGGGATGGTCATGCTGACTCTGGCTCGATTCCATCTCAGTAAACTGCTGTTCATCGATTGTCACATTCAACACTGGTGCTTCTCGATAAATTCTCGACAATTCGCGCTGATCAAAACTACTTGGGGATATTGCGATGTAAACAGTCCAATCGCTCATTGAGATTCTCTCAGAGATGGTACGAATCATTGAATGAACGGATTCAAAACCGTGGAGCGAAGTTAACCACTCCAATCCTTCAAGGAAAATAATCCCCTCTCCTTCACCAAGAGTCGATTCAAGAAAATGATTGATTTTCTCCAGACTGGGTTCGAGTGTGCCGACGCCTTGCGATGATGTTAACCAATAACAGCGAATACTCGAAATGTCCAGTACATCAAGAAGCCTTGATGGAGGCAATCGGGATACGAATATTTGAGCCGTGTCAATGGATAGATCCAACTGGTCGATTTTGTCAACAAATTCAGCTGAATTTTCTGCTTGAATTGAATACATCCTGCCAGACATTTACATTCCCCTTGCGTCTGCTTATAGACGGAGATAAATAGGTTTCATCGTGAGAATGACCATCAATCATTATATTCGCTCATGTTTTGGTAGTCATCGGTGACAAACTATGTCCGATGAAAATAAAGAAGTTGCTATGGCTGAATGTGGTTCGTGTAGGGCGATTGTTCCAGTAGATTCTGAATCTTGCCCTGAATGCGGCATATCATTCTCAGGCGTTTCCGATGAAGCGCTTGGAGAGTGCGGTGCATGCAATGCATTAGTCCCACTCGACTCCACAAAGTGTCCGGAATGTGGTGTTGTTTTCGTCGCTGATGATGTCATCGATATCCTTCGAACGTGGATGGCAAACAACAAAATGGATGTCAAAACACTGTTTGGTCGATTTGACACAAACAACGACAACATGATTGATTCAGGTGAACTGAAAGACGGCTTGCTTTCGTTAAATCTTGCCGACCTGCCCCCTTCACAAGTTGATAAACTCGTTGAGGCAATTGATGAAGACGGTGATAGCCTCATCGATCTTGAGGAGCTTCAAACCATCATTGGGGGTGAATCGCTCCCTGATACGGATAAGGATTCAGAAGCAGATGTCGCGGAAGAAACAACCGAATCCCTGGAATACAACGAAAATGTTCTCTCAAAGGTGATGGAATCCAATGAGATTGACCCTTCAGATAAAGATGCATTTATTGAATTTTCAAAGGATTTCAATACGGATGGAAATTCCTATCTTAAGAAAGAAGAATTGCAAGCAGCAGCTGCGGCATGGAATGAACGCTTAGAATCTGAAGAAGAGGATGCTGAAACCGAATCGGAAGAGACGGTTGTGGCTGAATTAGAAGAAGACGTTAACACAGAATCTGATGATGATTCTGAACAAGAGATTGTTGAAGTTGAAGAGGATGAATCCATCGAGGTATCTGAAGAGGTGGATGAATCCGCGGAACATGAGGAAATTGAAGAAGTCGTTCCAGAACATTCCGACGAAGATATCGTTGAGGAGGATACTGTCGAAGAAGAGGAAGAAGAAGCGATTGATGAGATATCTGTCACGCCTCAGCGCTCTCCAGAGGAAATTTTGGAACAATTACTTGACATCATTGATGAACAAGATAAGTCGCTCGCTAATGCATTTGGCGATCTTGATGACGATGGTAATCGTTTGTTAACATCAAGTGAATTGGTTGTTAAATTGAACGAGATATTGCCAGAAGGATTGAGTGAATCAGAGGCGGATGAACTGCTTTCCACCATGGACACAGATGGTGATGGAAACATCGACATGGTTGAATTCGTTGATGCGATTGAACGCCATGAAGATGGCATTGCATCAATTGAAGATGAAGAAGCTGAAACGGTGAAAACCTTCCCTACTGAATGGCAATCTCGCTTTATGTCAAAGAAATGGCATGACGTTTTTTGGCCACTCATTCACGCATCGTTTTCGATCATTATTGTTGGATTATTGGTCAATGCATTGTTCCCAATCGTCGATGGTACCGGAGGCATGATTGAACTCGATATTCGCGATGATTCACCCGCTTCAGAGTGGTTAATGGATGATGGTACTGTTGTTACAGAAGGCCAAGCCTATCCATGTGATCCCGAAATACAGAAAGGCGAGTGTAAGAATTCATTGACACCATTGGCAGGTAAATCATCTTCAATGCCAGGTGATTTCTATTGGGATGCAATTCTATTCATGGTTCTCGCAGGAGCTGGACTGGTCTGGAGCCTATACACACATCTCATTCTTGCACCTGGTTGGAGAGCTCGAGTCAAAGCCATGAAAGACGTTGATGACGAACGCGCTGAAGTGAAGGAAGCAATCGAAGATTCAGAATCCGAAGACACAGTGGACGAGGAGGACATGGAGGACAAAGAATCCGTCGAAGATGATGCGACCGAAACCGAGGAAGTTGAGGAAGAGGAAGCTGAAGAAGGCCAAGAGGAAGAACTCGATATTGGCTCGTACGTAGGTCTTGACATCGATGGCGAGGAGTATTATGGAACAATCATCGAGTTTGATGATGAAGAAGAAACCGTCACAATTGAAGAAGAAGAAACTGGTGATGAAATCGTAGGTTACCAGGATGAAATGTTTATTCCAGAGGATTAGAATTGACAACAGATCCATTGTTCTCATTCCTATCAGCAGTCCGCTGTCCTTCATGCGGAACGCTTGAAACCAAGGGTACATTCAAGTGTCCAGAATGTGGCCTTTTTCATTCAAGTCTACCGATGGAAGAAAGAAAAGCGCCAGATCCATCAGAGCGCACTGAACAAAGGGAAATTGATCCTTCAGCATATTCATTGTCTTCAAGTGCAAAAATGATTGACGAATCATTTGAAGAGACCAATGAAATCCAATCTTGGACTGGCGGGAATACTGACTTTTCTGATCTCGATGATGAACCTATTTCTGTTCAGAAAACTGATAACAAACCACACAATGATGAAAATTGAGCAATAAGTATATGAATAAATATTGTTATTTTCATTTATTCATTGAATTAAGAGAAGAATTCATTGGTGGGCTCGGAGAGAATCGAACTCTCGATCTTTGCCATGTCAAGGCAACGTCATAACCCCTAGACCACGAGCCCTAGGTATTCTTCCCACCACCGACGCGTATTTATTCACATCGGTATGGGCATTTTCAGATTACGATATGATCTTTGAAATCCGACCTGAGCAATTCGGTTGGGAACAGTTACCTGCAAATCGAGTACGCCCATTTGACATTACAATTTTTTTCCCGTTCTTGATCGGACCATATGTTTTGCATTTCATACAAAATCCCTCGATTACAGTCATAACAGATGCTCACCGAAGGATATGTATGAACTCTTTGGCCAAAAAAGTGTAAATTTCATGGTTAGACCCCCTACTTTTTGGGGTGAATATTGGATTTATTGAATGTTCTTTGGAATTTTAGATAGGAAAACGTTGTACTGCGTCAAAATCGAGAGCATATTAGCAACGATATGTTTCGCAACTACGTTAGAAATGTCGTATAACTACCATTATGCGACAGGAAGGGTCACGAATCCTCGCCCTGTTTGAACTGTTCAAGGAATTGGACCTCATCTACTTCGAATATTCCAACAAGTGGAGGCCCACTCATGAAACTTTCAAGTGGTCCATGTTCAGGATCCAGCTTCGTAGCAACCATTTTTGAAATGCTCTTCATGTTCTTACGTGACTTGTATAATGATTGCACCAGAAATAATGGCTGACCATCAACAGATTTCGCAGCCCATGCCATGATACATCCGTCTTGTCGACGTTTGAGTTCTTGGTGAGCATTCAGAATTCTCAAAAATCTCGCATCGACTTTTTTCTGTGAAGAACAAACAACCGTTTCCAACCAAGCCATGAATACTCACCAAATATATTTCAAATAGAGTTAAATTATAGTAATGCTGGGATAATTAATCTTCAAAATTCAATATGCTGCCCTTCGAGACACACTGATTGAACGGGAGATGATGATGGCATCATGCACCAACTCTCCCAGTGCTTGCTCTTGAGAATATTGAAATTCGCTACTGCACCTTTTTCGATTACTCCATGTTCAAGGCCATCGGTTCGAGGTGTAGATCGAGCAGCCATACGAGTTACACACGAAAGTGCATGATAAGGGTCCATTCCATTCTTCTGAACAGCCAAAGATCCAATGAAAGGAATGCTGTTGATGTAACAATTCGGATTAAAGTCGGATGCTAGGGTGAATTGGATGCCACATTCAATTGCATCATTGAAATCTGGCCACGCATCACCATTGCAATACGGCGTACCTGGTAAAAATCCAGTCATTACGCCCGCATCGTTCATTTTTTGCCTCGTATCAGAAGGCGTATGGTGAGCATGATCTGCTGTACGAACTTGTAGTTCAGCAGCAAGTTCGCCTCCTCCGCCATCCGAAAATTCATCTACGTGCATTCGTAAGTCCAAGCCACCTTGTCTTGATGCGCGCAAAATATCTTCTGATTGTTCAATGTTGAACCAACCAGGTTCGCAGAAAACATCGGCCGATTCTGCTAGATTAGAATCCAAAACCTCTGGCAATTGTTCAGACAAAATTTCCTCGGTATACGACGCATAGGTATGGTCTGGAGTCACAGCATGAGCGCCCATCCATGTTGAGTGAATAGATGGAAGATTCGATTCATTCTTAAGTCGGTCGACGATGTTCAGTAGACGCAATTCTTCTTTCGTTGAAAGTCCATAGCCTGATTTAGCTTCAAGAAATGTGACACCATTCTGGAGAGCTTGTTTCATTCGTTGCATACCGATTGAATACAATTGTTCATCTGTAGCATTTCGAGTTGAATTGACAGTTTGCATGATGCCTCCTCCCATACTTGCGATATCTGCATAGGTTTTCCCTTCCATTCGCAACCGATGCTCATTGAATCGATCACCAGCCCAGACAAGATGGTTGTGTGCATCAATAAGTCCTGGAATAATTGCACGCTCGCCGACATCAATGAATTCAACGTCTGATGATTCAAATTCGTCTATTGAATCTACAACATCCTCGATAACATTGTCTTTTACAATAATATTTTTTCCTTTAATTAAAGAATTATTTTCATTCATTGTTTGAATCGAACCAATGTTGTGAAATATGGTTCGCATAGTTCTTGCAAAAGGTGAGGGTTGAAGAACAATCGCATGCTCGGGTAACCATGAGCGATGGAAAATGGACCATTGGTATTGAATCCACCGCACATACATTTTCGTTTGGGCTCGTCGATCCTAACGGCATACCATACCCTTCTGTTGGAGACACAATTAAGCCTCTTGAAGGTGGCATCCATCCAAGAGAGGCTGCAGATCATCACCGTGATTATGCAGGAGAACTGTTCCATCGCGTGCTTGAGTCTCAACAACTCACTACCGCTGACATTGGAGCGATTGCATACTCACAAGGACCAGGACTTGGACCATGCCTAAGAATTGGAGCATCAGTTGCAAGAACATTGTCCAGCAGGCTTGATGTTCCCCTCATCGGCGTTAATCATTGTGTAGCTCATATTGAAATTGGTCGACAACAATGTGAATGTGATGACCCAGTTTTACTCTATGTTAGTGGAGGCAATACACAAGTCATTGCTAAATTACAAGGAAAATATAGAGTTCTTGGCGAAACTCTTGACATCGGTATTGGTAACATGCTCGATAAGTTCGCTCGGCAACAAGGTATTCCTTTCCCAGGAGGCCCGGTAATCGAAAAACTTGCCAAAGCCTACATCGACGAGAATCCAGATGCTACACTCGACGGATTGGAATTACCTTACCCTGTACGAGGAATGGATCTTGCCTTTTCAGGAATTTTAACTGCGGCACAGCGCCTTATCGAAAAGGGACATTCATTGGGCGCAGTTTGTTGGTCACTACAGGAGCATGCATTCGCTGCATGCATCGAAGTGGCTGAGCGAGCACTTGCACATAGTGGCAAGAAGGAAGTTCTTCTTGGTGGAGGCGTAGCCTGCAACAATCGCTTGCGAGAAATGTCAACGCTTATGGCTACAGAACGTGAATCAACATCGCATGCACCTCCAAGGATGTATTGTATCGATAATGGGACGATGATTGGCCTCTTGGGGTATATTGAACTTAAGCATGGACGCAAAACTCCATTCGAGTCGAGTGGAATTGATCAATACATGAGGACAGATGACACGCCAGTCAACTGGAGTTGACCATTTCTATCGGATTGTTTTTAACAAGTCGGCATAGAGGTTTCATTACTGGGGGATTCATAATTCGAGACCGTCGCAGAAAACCGGATGAGCCATTCAACCCATTCGCTGCGAATGCCAATCAAGTACGCCAGAAGAAACGAAGTGAGCGCAGTCATGTTTCAACTCCCCAGTCTTCTGCTCAAGGTCGACCCGCGCCTCGACAATCTGTCGATCAAGATGAACTCAGAAAAAAACAGGAAGAGGCTCGACGTCGATTGGGTTCTACGGCAACAGCCCCTACTCCAGTTGTACAAAAACCAGCAGTGAATTCAAGCGCACTTCACGCAACAACCACTGTGGATTCAAAACAATCTATTTCGAGAGCCGATCGCCTCGCAGAACTACGAAAGCAATCGCAAGAATCTGTCAAAAAAACCGAATCCATTCTGGAGCCTATTGCTCCACAGCCAGAAACTGTTGATGTAGTTGAAACTCCTACGCAAGAAGTTCAAATCGAAGAATTCGAAACAGCAACAGTTGATTCAATAGAACCCAATCCTGTTAAAGAAGAGGCAATAACTGTTTCAAAAAATGTATTCAAACAAATCGTCACACAAACGCCGAAGAAGCGTGAAGGGCGACGGAGAAGATCTCGTCATGATGATTCTGGCGGAGGCCGTCAACCAAAGGTGAAAAAACTGAATCGTCAGCGGTACAACGATTACAAATATGCTGCTCGTGACATCTTATCTGATGAGCGAGTCGGTGATGAACACCGATCCAATCTACTCGGCCAAATCTGGGCGAAAGGTGAGCGCATTGGCGTCGATGCAAGTTTTGAGTTCATTGAAGAGAAACAAGAACAACTCATTATCAGTGAAGATATTGCTCAACAACTAAAGGACCTCGTCAAGGCTCTCACGACTAGGAGATGAAAATATGGCCGTAATTGAGAAAGATGCTGTTGCTTCTGTGCATTATACTGGAACACTACCTGAATCTGGCGAAGTATTCGATAGCAGTGAAGGGCGAGATCCACTGACATTCCTTGTTGGACACAAGCAAATGATTCCTGGCTTTGAAGAAGAGTTGATGGGCGCTAAGAAAGGAGAGCGTCGTACCTTCACACTCGAACCAGAACGAGCCTATGGGCCTCGAATACCCGAAGCAGTTCAACAAATTCCGAGAGCAATGTTTGGCGATATTCCTCCTGAACCGGGAATGACCCTTATGTCGGATGTTGGTCCGTTCAATGTTGTATCAGTTGAAGGTGATATCGTCACCGTAGATTTCAACCATAAACTCGCAGGTCAAACACTCGTATTTAGTGTCGAAGTTGTTGATGTCCGAGAAGCTAAAGTTGACGAATTGGATCATGGCCATGCACATGGACCAGGAACCACGAACGCTGACGAATGCGAGAATTGATGAATCGCCTTCGCATGGTTACGACATGGTCGACCTAAGAAAAGCCTCATGGGAAACGCTCGGCGGGCTACCCATACCGGCCTATCACAACCCAGATGATTCAACAGAACGACCAGGCCAACCACCATACACTCGAGGAATTCATGAACAAATGTACCGCTCCCGATTATGGACAATGCGACAATATGCTGGTTTCTCATCTGCGAAAGAAACGAACGAACGATTTCGATTACTCCTCGACCGCGGACAAAAGGGACTGTCGGTAGCATTCGATCTGCCTACGCAACTCGGTCTTGATGCTGATGATTCACTCAGTCAAGGAGAAGTAGGAAAGGTCGGTGTTTCGATCTCATGTCTTCAAGATATGCGTGACCTTTTCGACCAAATTCCTCTCGATAAAGTCTCGACATCGATGACGATTAATGCACCTGCAATTGTACTCCTTGCGATGTATTGTGTTGTAGCCGAAGAGCAAGGGGTTTCAACGGAAGATATTTCTGGTACAATACAAAACGATATTCTCAAGGAATACATTGCACGTGGTACGTATGTTTTCCCACCAAACCACTCGATGCGTTTGATTACAGATATTTTCGAATTTTGCTCTGAACACATTCCAAGGTGGAATACAATCTCAATTTCAGGATACCATATCCGTGAGGCTGGTTCAACTGCGGTTCAAGAGCTTGCGTTCACACTATCAAATGCCTTGGCATATGTCGATTCTGCACTTGACAAAGGACTTGATGTCGACAAATTTGCACCTCGTTTATCGTTCTTCTTCAATTGTCACAATGATTTCCTAGAAGAGGTTTCGAAGTTTCGAGCGGCAAGGCGACTATGGCATGACTTAATGACTGAACGATACAATCCCAAGAATGCAAGGTCAACGAAATTACGGTTTCATACCCAAGTAGCTGGCGTATCGCTCACCGCACAACAACCACTCAATAACATCACCCGTGTTACCATCCAAGCACTTGCTGCAGTGTGTGGTGGAACACAAAGCCTTCACACCAACAGTTACGATGAAGCACTTGGCTTACCAACTGAAGAAAGTGCAACAATTGCATTGCGAACACAACAAATCATCGCGGAAGAATCGGGTGTTGCTGACGTTGTCGATCCATTTGCCGGTTCATATCACATCGAGGCATTAACCGATGAAATGTATGATCGTGCACGCAAAGAAATTGAGAAGATCGAAGCACTTGGTGGTGCGTTGAAGGCCATTGAACAAGGTTATCAGCAACAAGAAATCCATACGACTGCTTATCGATATTTCAATGAAATCGAGCGTGGCGAACGGCGTATTGTTGGCGTCAATCACGGCACAATGGATGAACAACTCGCAATTCAACCTATGAAATTGAATCCAGAAGTTGCCCAAAATCAAGTGCAGCGATTGAATGAATTACGAGCGAGTAGAAACACGGAAGCGGTTCAGTTAATCCTCGAAAAAATTTCCACAGCTTCAGAAGATGGTAGCAACCTATTCCCATTGATTCTAGAAGCAGTCCGAAAGAATGCGACACTTGGCGAGATAATGGCAGCCATGAAACAAGTTTTCGGAACGTATTCCGCACCCAGTGGATTTTAGGTGAAATCAATGAAACAAACCATCACAATCGACCATATTGGAATCGCATCAAACTCTCTTGATGAAGGAAGTCGATTTTGGAAACTTATTGGGCTAACAGCAAAAGGTGAAGACGACCGTGTTGAGGATCAGGGTGTTGTAACTCGTTTCTTTCCTCTTGGCCAAGTCGAACATTCTGAAACGAATATCGAAATTTTGGAACCAACAGGGCCGGAGACGCCGATTGGTAAATTTCTACAGAAACGTGGCCCAGGAATTCAACAACTTTGTCTAGCTGTCGACAATTTAGAAGCAATGATTGCCCACCTCATCGCAAATGGAATCAATATGATCGATGAAACGCCAAGAAAGGGCGCACATGATTCCATGATAGCGTTTGTCCATCCTAAAAGTACTGGCGGAATCCTCATTGAATTGAAACAACGATGAGAGGAATAACCAACAGAATGCTCATAATCGTCCTTGAGTTCTCCGAGATGATGAGAAGCTGCATCGACCACCTCATGGCCCTACCGCACATCGCTGGACCTCGAATTCGTCAAGAGTCAGAATTTCTTGCTCAACAATTAGAGACACTCAGACTCAATGGTACGATTTCCAATGAAGCTTTTCTTGACGCAGGGGCTGTTCAAGGTGCCTTTGAACTCATAGGAACACTCATAGAAATGGGCGTATCACAAAAAGAAATCCAACAAGAATTACGCAACACACTCGACCGAGCAAAGCGTTTGGAAGAGAAGCATCCAGGTTTGGATTTCGCTGTTGAAAGTGGACGTGCATCTTGAGAGTGTCTCAAATGGAACCCCTTCTTTGCCTCAAGGATGTCAAGAAATCCTTTGGTGATGTGCAAGCCATTGAGCATGTCAATCTCAATATTTACAAAAATTCGGTTATTGGTTTGGTTGGCGGCAATGGTGCTGGAAAAACAACATTGTTGCGACTCATGTCTGGTGTATATCGTCCGACAGAAGGATCGGTCAACTTAGATAATGACCGTCCTGTTACAGAAATGCGTTCCGTCCTCGGCGTCGTTCCAGAATCCACAGGTTTGTATTCCAAACTTACTGCATGGGAAAACATTCGATACCACAGCAGACTACATGGAATCGATGACCAATTGGCTTGGAACCGCACCTATCGTTTTGCCAAGTTGCTCGACATTGATGGATCTTTACATCGTTATACTGAAGGTTTCTCCCGTGGAATGAAACAAAAAACAGCGCTTTTACGCGCACTAGCACATGGCCCTCAAATTCTTCTTCTCGATGAACCAACAGGAGGCCTCGATGTTACATCTGCGAGAACAGTTCGTAAATTGGTAAGGAAATTGAAGGATGAAGGAGGAACTGTCGTTTATTCAACACATCACTTAGCAGAAGCGCAACAGGTGTGCGATCGAATCATCATTGTTCATAACGGAATCATCCAGGCAGATGGTACGCCAAAGGAATTACTCGAACTAACACAAACCTCAACACTCGAAGAGGCATACGTTTCATTGACAAGAGAAACTGCTCGTCCAAGGATGGAAGAAACCGAAAAAACATCGAAAATTTCTGCGATGTGGAGGCGACTCTTCACACCGTCATCATCGCTGGAGGTGAACGAGGATGAATAGTCGAAAGCGAATCATCATCGTTGCCAAGAAAGAAATCATCGAATTCGTTCGAGATTGGCGGACGATTGTTGCACTGGTCCTTATTCCACTTCTTCTCTTTCCACTTCTCTTCATCGCTTTTCCCATCGTGATGCAAAATGAAGCTGCCGAACTGAATGAAAAAACAGTACATGTCTTGATTCAATCCGATGAAATTGAAACCTCATTGATTATGGAAATCGAAAATCAATCTGCATTGACTACAACTGAAGCAATGCCGGCGAATCTGTTGACCCTCTCAGATTCGGGTAATGATACTGAACGATTGCGTAATATGGAGTATGATGCTATACTTCGAATGGAACAACGAAACGATACATGGTATTATGCGATTCTTCATCTTTCTACTTCCGAACAATCAAATGAAGCACGTAGTAGAATCCTCGACGTTCTTATCCAATGGGAGGAAAATCTAACTTCGGAGCGAATCGAATCAGCTGGTCTCGATGTTGATTCAACCCTAAATCCAGTGCGATGGGACGGTACGATCGCAGATGCTGATGTTGCTACAAAAGGAGAACAAGCAGGCATGTTGTTATCACTCTTCATTCCATTCGTTCTAGCGATATGGACGGCAAGTGCAGCAGTTCAACCATCAATCGACATGACGGTTGGAGAACGAGAACGTGGGACATTGGAATCACTTCTCAGCCTTCCGTTATCGAGATCTGAATTACTCTTAGGAAAATGGTTAGCCGTTGTCTCGATTACCGCTGTTGGTGTAACTTTGCAAATAACAGGCTTATTGTTTGGAATCGCATACCTTGCCAGTGATTTCATCGATGTACCTTCGTTAAGCATTTTTGCGATACTTCTCCTCGCGCTCGCTGTTGCATTTTACGGTACGATGGTGATCGCCCTGTATCTTGCGCTCGCCATGCGTTCAAAATCCGTCAAAGAAGCAGGCTCTGTCTTGACACCGATCACGCTTGCAATGATCATGCCCATTCTGTTAACTCAATTCATCAATTTAGATGATGTCGAAATGTTTTGGTTTGGAATTCCGTTCGTCAATGTGCTCCTCGGTTTACGTGAACTACTCCTGAATCGAATCATCATTGAACATGTTCTTGTTTGGGTACTTGTTTCGAGCATTGTTTGTTTCATGACGATTCGGTATGCAGCAAAACAATTCAATCGAGAAGACATCATCACGACCAAATCATAGTATTCTTCAAGTAATACTATACGATGGGCTGGATATGCCCAAGATAAGTTTAGACATGCCGAGCGAACTTCTCAGTGATCTGAAAGGCCATGTTGGTGACGACAAGAAATTCATCAGTGTAGCCGATGCTATTCGTTCAGCCTGCAGGAAATTGTTGGACCAGTTGGACAGTATTGATGCACGACAAGGTCGAATTGGTGGTGAATAATATGACGACACGAAAAGATGCAGAAGAAGCAGTATTCACGCTGTTAACATACTTGGATTCCCAGCCAAATCGGGAAGGATTGAAAGATACGCCACGAAGAGTAATCGATTCCTGGGATGAGGTATTTGCAGGGTACAAATCTGATGCAGAAAGTATACTGCAAGCGACATTCAACGCAGAAGGCTATGATGGCATTGTTTTGTTAAGTAATATCGAGTTCCATTCAACATGTGAACATCATCTTCAGCCCTTTAGTGGCAAAGCCCATGTCGCATACATCCCTGTGGATCGAATTGTTGGCATTTCAAAATTGGCTCGAATCGTTGACCATCATGCCTTACGGCTACAGAACCAAGAGCGCATCACCAACGATGTTGCCAATGATCTCGTTCAACATCTCAACCCGTTAGGAGCAGCCGTAATCATACAAGCATCCCATGGTTGTATGCGATGCCGTGGTGTCAAAAAGCAAAATGCTCTCATGACAACGAGTGCAATGCGTGGCGTTTTCTTCGATAAACAAGAAGCGCGTAATGAACTGATGCAGCTGATTGAAAATGCGAGTTGATGATGATTATGTTATGCACACGTTCTGGCGAAGTCGTTGGTGATGATCCCTCCGATTTGTCGACAGAATATCCCGTGGTTGAAATCTTCCATTCGGTTCAAGGCGAGGGATTTCATGCAGGTATTCCTCATGTGTTTGTTCGCTTTGGAACCTGCAATCTACGTTGCTCTTGGTGCGATACTGATTTCGATACCTTCGAATCGATGAATGCCGTTGACATACTCGGCAAGATTCTACAATACGACTGCAAGCGTGTCATTTTCACAGGCGGTGAGCCTATGCTGCACAATCTTTGGCCATTGCATCGTTTACTGAAACGTAGAGGCTACAATCTATCTGTGGAGAGCAATGGAACAATCGAGATTCCTGAAGGTCTTATCGATTGGATTTGCATTTCTCCAAAAGATCAAGTCTATCCAAATTCAGTTATTCGTCAACGAAATGGGAATGAGCTGAAAGTTGTCTATTGTGGTCAGGAATTGTCCATGTATGATGAACTCAAATCCGGCTTTGAGCATCACTTCATTCAACCATGCTATATCGATTCAGCAACGATTGAAGAAAACGGTATCTTGTTTCAAGAAACGGAAAATCTCGTAAAAAAAAATACTGGCTGGAGACTGTCATTGCAGACACATAAATGGATGGGAATTCTATGAAAACAGTCGTCATGGCACTCAGTGGAGGCATGGACTCTACATGTCTTCTTTTGCACTACCTCTCACGTGATTACCGTGCCATATGCATTTCATACCAATATGGACAAAAACATGCAATCGAACTTGAACGAGCGACTTCTACAATTCATTTATGTCAATCAAAAGGACTGGATGTGCAACATCACATCGTTGATCTCTCTCCAGCAATGTCTCTTTTTGATTCAGCACTCACTTCCAAAGGACAGGAAGTTCCAGAGGGACACTACGAAGAGGATCAAATGAAACAAACAGTGGTTCCGAATCGAAACGCAATCTTCGCATCAATCCTCTATGGTTTTGCCTTATCTGAAGCTAAGCGAACAAACGAAGAAGTCGTCCTTGCTTTGGGCGTACATAGTGGCGATCATGCAATCTATCCAGATTGTCGACCGGAATTCTACCAAGCCCTACAAGCAGCATTCGAAGTGGGTAATTGGGAGAGTGAATTGGTGGCGTTTGATCTGCCATATCTCCATGGGGATAAGACATCCATTCTAATTGATGCAATTGAGAGTACCCAAACACTTGGATTCGATTTCGACACAGTACTTGCGAATACAATCACTTCATACAATCCCGATCAAGACGGGCGAAGCTCAGGTAGAAGCGGTTCAGATATCGAACGTATTTTGGCTTTTCATGCAATTGGACGTCAAGATCCAATTGCCTATCAAGATGCGTGGGAAAATGTGCTCAAACATGCATTGATGGTTGAATCACAATTCAACGGAGAGGAACATTATGAGTCATGAAGAACGAATTGCATCTTTATCTGAAATGGCATATTATGTCACACAACAAAATGGTACTGAAAGGCCATTTACAGGCATTCTCAACAAGGAATATCGTCAGGGTGATTATTTTTGCATCGTTTGTGATACACTCCTGTTCACGGACCAGATGAAATTTGATTCGGGTTGTGGATGGCCAGCGTTTCACACAGAACATTGTGATGCAGAGATTAAACGAATCATCGACACATCTCACGGAATGACCAGAGTTGAAGTACGATGTGGAAATTGTGATGCCCATCTAGGGCACGTATTCAACGACGGTCCACGTAAACATGGGGGAGAACGATATTGCATCAACAGTGCTGCAATGCGATTTGAGGTGAAAGAATGACAACAAGAATTCGTCGATATGTCGAAACCGATACAGGACACCGAGTTCCTAATCACAAGAGTAAATGCCGTCATTTTCATGGCCATAGGTATCGATTTGAAGCAGAAATTGAAGGCGATATTGTTGATCAAGAAGGTGTGAGTGAAGAAGGAATGCTCATGGACTTTAGTGATGTTAGTCAAATCCTTACAGTCCACATCCACGATGTTGTCGATCATGCTTTCGTTGTTTACGAAGGCGATGATGAAGCACGAGCCGTTCTATCACAACTATCATCCGATCACAGAACCGTTGTTGTTCCATTTATTCCGACTGCAGAAAATCTCGCAAAGTGGGCATTTGAACAGGTACAACCTCATATCCAAACAGCCTATGGGAATCGATTGAGACTTGTTGCAATGCATGTTCGTGAAACGCCCAAGAGTTGGGCTTCATGGTACGAATAATCACTCTTCTTCCAGTACAACACGCCTTCGTCGAGACGATTTCCACTCAGGAAGTTGTGATACAAATTCGAGAGCAGTCGAAGCATCAACAAATCCACCGATCAAACGATTTGTTTCATCAGGTTCCATTCCCGAACGCTGCAAAGCACGTGTCAAGGAGTGTGTAAACGAAATTCGACGCTCGTCTCCTCCAGGCAAGTATCGAGCGATGTCTTCGATTGCCTTCCTCAACACATTACGTTGCGCTGGAGAAATTCCTCGTTGAAGTGGAACAATATCAGGAAGCGCCTCGTCATGACCTTGATTTTCGAGGACTCGGTAGCGATGCAGCTCATAGGTAAGAGTGTGAACTGCATGGCTTAGATTCGTTATCGGATAGCCTTCCCATGTTGGAAGTGTGACAAGATAATCACAACGAAGTAAATCCTCTGTACTCAATCCCTTTCCTTCTTCGCCAAAAACAAGAGCAACATTTTGATCAATATTGGAAACACGCTCTGTAAATTCCCATGGATACATGAAGTGACGTTTCTGTGTTTTATCGCCAATCTCTCGCTTTCCTGACGTACCAACGACCAGAGAACAATCTGCGATGGCTTCTTCGAAGGTATTGAACATTCCACACGTATCCAATACACGACCAGCATGTTTCGCTCGATTGCGAGCCTCAAGATCATCAGGATGGCACTCTGGATTCACCAAGCGTAACGAATCAAAGCCATGATTCAAGAGCGAGCGACAAACGGCACCAAGATTCCCTGGATGCTGTGTACCAACCAATACGACATGCAAACGATATGTCGCATGAGGCAAAGGTAAATCGCTTCTCTCACCCATCATTCTTCCTCCAATCGGTTAAGGAATTCTGCAATCCATAGCGGATTGCAAGCTTGGTAGATGAAGAACAGGAAACCCCCTTGTTCTCGATCAGGCATCACCAATGAACGTCGCCGCACGTTGTACGTGTTACGTAGATGAAGAATGAGTTCTTCCAGTGGTTCTTGCTCTGGACCATGAACAGATACGGGTGTTCTGTTCCAATCAACCCAAATGGGCAATCTGACAACCCCATTAATCGGTTCGGCGTTGTCGGTAACGAGTCACGTATCCTGCAATCCAGTTTCGCAACTTTTTGGTACTTACATCGGTAAGTTGCTCAACCATTTTCTTGTTATGATCGAAATCATCGGTGAACTTCTCACCGTGTTCTTCAACAAGACGAATTGCGCGGATTTTGATAAAACTTGGACGAATATTCCCCATGCTCAGGCCTCCTCAAACAATTTAACTTCAATAGGAATATCTGGCTCATCGTGTCGAATCACGGTCAAACGAATCTTTCGAGGTGGGTTTTCAATACCACGTTCCCAGATCTTCTCGTTGACGGAAGGATCGATGTAAATCTCTTCTTCGGGAAGAACCTTGAGGTGACGAATAACTTCATCTCGAATGATTTGGATTGCACGGGGTGCACGCTTGAATCGAGTAATGTTCCAAGCCTTTCGTAGAGGTACGACCAATTCTGATGTTGCTGCTCTTGCCATGTTGAATCACCTCATCGTTGCAACTTGCTACGTCGCCAATGGTGTCGCTTTGGGTGCGATACCGTATTTCTGTTCGTTTTCAACATGACCCAAACTGGGACACGGCGGTTCTGCTTGCCTGCTTTCATCAGGCGGATTTTCTTTGCTGCTGGTTTATTTTTTGACATATTCGAGCACCCCTCTTAGATTCGACGGATAGACGCATCTCTGCGGCTCTTGGATAGGTTCGCTAGGATTCTCTTCAACTGTTCATCGTTGACAGGAATGGAAATTTTTTGTTGTTCGTGAAGGCCAACAAGTTGACGCTTGAGCACATCGGCTTTCGTTGCATCAACAAGTGAAATGTTGGCAAGGCGACTCCGTGCATCCGGTGTAAGAATGGTCTTCATCGCTAAATCCAAGGCTTGTTGTTCTTGTGCTTGGACTTGAGATTCAATCTCAGCATCTGCTTGTTGCTTGGCTTGTTGTTCGAGTTGTTGTTGCAATTCCAGTTGTCGACGTTGACGGAACGCTTCGAGTTCCATCGAATCGTCTGCAACGCTTGTCATTCACTCACTTCCAATCAATACTTGTCAAGGCCGGGATATGCGGCTTCAACTTCTGGGCGTACACTGTGTGCAACTTCGTTCAGGAGTTTTTGTCCAGCCGGAGTGATGACTCGGCCGTTGTAGAGTTGTGTTGATTCTCGACCTTCTGGTTCTACGAGTCGACCGACATCTGTTGCAACAAGCCCTGCATCTTCCAATTGTTGGACCAAAATTCGGATCACCTTACGGGAACCTACACCTGGTGTGTTTGGTTTGGAACCGTTGTTCTTGCGACCACCGAATTCTTGTGATAGCGCGGTGACACCAATCGGTCCTTGTCGAGCAATCTTTCGCAGAATAGCAGCACCGCGTGTGTGCCACCAGTCATCTTGGGTCGGAGGACGCTCTCTTGAGGATCCTGTCTTAACAACATCTGCCCATTCTGGCATCTGAATCGAGGCATTGCTCTTCAATTGTTCAGCAAGAGCTGGGATCAGAAAGTTTGCAGGTACATCGTAAAACGTCGTCATAACTACACCAAGCAACCCTGCGACTTATCTCCCCTATTTGAATAAAGCGGGCGAATAGCCCTGTCCAATGAAGCGCATTCATGTGGTTTTGGCCAAGAGCAAGTATTCTTGAATGGGGTCGTTTTCGCTAGTACAATGAAGAAGGCCTTAGCCCAGAATCCGAACCTTTTGCGAACGCTCATAGGTTTGTCTCTGACCCTTATCGTCCTCCTCTCCTATGCAGTCTATGGAGCAACAATTTCTCCGAGTTACTATATCTACGAAACCGAAGCGAGTGACACAGTTTTCGATGATATTGAACTTACAAAGGTGGTCCAGAACAACGAAACCACTTGGATTGGAAGCATTGCTGCTGATGGCCAAAATCTAACTTGGATCAACGTAACTGTGGACGATTTGGCTGCTGGAGCTGTTGTCAAACTCACCAATGATGGCAAACTCTACTCGCACCCATTCCTAGGTGTTCCTGATGCTGAAGTAGAGGTGGATGGGAAGACCGTAGATTTCAGATGTTCAGAACATTGCACCTATGAGAAATCCATCGAAGTTGAAGCAGATTCCAGTTCAATCAGCATACAATCACTCACCTCGACCGATCCAGCAAGACGGTCCAATGGAACAGTCTATGCAGATACTTTATCCGAAGCAGAAGAATTGGCCAGAGAAGAAATATCATACAAGCATGAGCCATCTCAAATTATCATACAAATTATCGAACCCGGTAACAAGTCTGTTCAACCACTGGTCAATGTATTCACTGTTAATGAAGCGTTTTCAAGCATTGAAGTTTTTGAAATCGATGCAGCCACGGAGTTTCTCTGGGCCCTAGCAGCAGTCGTCGGTTGTTTTTCGATGGTACTCATCCCATCGTTTACAGTGTACTTCGCTGCACGAGCAAAGGAACGAAGGAATGAGGAAAAATTGCGCCTAGTTAATGAAGAATCCGTCGACGAATAAATCAAATACATAGGCGATGATATCCAATCATGGCAAGGACTGGAGTGGCCGGCATATTGGTTCTGCTGCTCTTGCTTCAACTAACACCAGTTGATGAACTCGAGGTCGTTCCTATAGCACTTCAATCTCCCAAAAACAGTGGCGTCGATCTAAGGGCGACTGATGTCTCGATTACGTACTCGAATCCTAGTGATGAATCACAATACAAAATGTTCTCATCAAATCATCCTATCCTCGGTTTTGACAGGCCAAAAGACTTGTACGCTGTCGATACCGTCAACTCTACGCCAATGGATATTGAGGTGACAATTCGTAATGATGGAAGTACAGCATCAGGCATCATCACCGTACAGTTGCTCATTCTTCACAACGAGTACGAACGCTTTGAGTTAGCTAATCGCACAGTTACGATGAATAGTTTAGCATCGAGCGGTCAAGGAACTGCAACATTCTACAACGTCTATGTGAACTATTCTGGAAATCACTCCATGGTTGTCATTCCCTCATTCCAAGGCATCGATGACAATCCAAGCAACAACAACCTCAATCGCCACTACACTGTTGCCAATCTCTACTTCACCTGTACATCACTTGTTGGTTGGAATGCTGGACAGTACTGGGGTACGAATACCGATACATCCGTGAGCATGGGCCAATCATGTCATATTGGACAAGGTCAATTCAGTTCGTATGGAAACAATCTTCAAACCGATCTCATGACACCTATCTGGGACATGAGTGATATTGTTGCAAATCCAACGAGAACCAATGGCTTATCGTTCTTTTACACAGGCAGTGCTCAACCCAATGACGGAATGAAAGTCTATGCATTCGATCAACAAGGAAATTGGGATGAATTAGCAAATATCGCAGGAACTGTTGGAGCAACATTATCCAATTGGCGGACGATTTCGAACAATCACATGGGGCACACAACACCATTAATTCCAGCGGATATGTCGTCGCATTTCCATTCAAATTCACGATTTAAATTCACATTTACGAGCGACTCATCTGGAACCGATGTCGGCTATTTCTTCGATGATTTTGTTATTGTTTATGACCAATCCGCACGTATTGAAGAATATAACCTGGATGTATCAGGCGTATTCACTGAAGGAGCGATTCCTGGTGCTTGGGGCAAAATACGCATGGAACTGAGCAATACTGGAAACATCAGCGACTCGCTGTTGCCATCTGTCACGAATTTGCCCAGTGATTGGAATGTAGCTTTTAGTTATCCAAGTGGAGCAGGAATCAACCCGAGTACGGGTGTGCGACTGTTGCCAGGAGAATCACGTGAAATTGATGTTAAACTCCAGCCAGGACCTAATGAAAGCGTTGGTTTTGTCCCACTAACGTTCATGGCATCGAGTTTGCAAAATCCAAGTTTTTCAGTTCAGGAAGGTATGCAGTTTCAGGTTTCCGCCGATCGCATACCTCACATTCATATTCCTGAAATCAAACCACGTTGTGCACCTGGTTCATCGTGTGCATTTTACATTGAAGTAGAGAATATTGGACAGGCGACAGATGTCTTTGATTTACAAGTTGCTTCAAAATCATTGGATGCTGGATGGAGCGTTAATCTCGCATTTGACCAAACTCCAGCTGTAAGGCTCACACCGAATCAACTCCAATCAGTCAAATTCGTTATGACCGTTCCTTCAGGCGAAACACCAGACAAAACAGGAGATTTCTTGTTGACCATGGTTGCACAAAATGATACAAGTCGGACAACGACAGAAGCGATTAGCGTACAAGCATCAATGATTTCAAACGCCTTAATCGAATTGAATGAACCATCCGATCTGCCTACGATGCTTAAAGCAGGTGAACGTGTTGAAATCTCGTACACGATTACAAATCAAGCGAGCAGACAGGATAGTTTTGATTTGAGCGTGGATTACACTCCACTGATTGGTTGGATTGTTGAGGAAGAACAACGGCCTTCAATTGTCATCAATCCTGGTGCATCGACAACATTCTACGTAGCAGTCACAGCTCCATTAAACGCACAAGCGAATGATATGGCTCCTGAGTTTAAGCCGATCTTGACATCGACAAGAAGTGGTATGCAATATGAAGGGCCTACCTTCAGCAACATCATCATCGAGACTTTGTATGATTCAAGTATAACAATTCTCTCAAAACCTGATGTTCTTGCTCCTGGCGGAGTGACTGTGATTCAAGCTGAGGTACAAAACAATGGCAATGGTCCAACATCCGTTCATATCGATCTTATTGATTCTCCATCAACATGGACATTCGACGTTCGTGTCGATGGTGTTGTCCTTGATCAACCATCCATCGATTTGGGCGTCACATACATGGGTATGGATACCGAAACCATCGATATTTTACTGTATGTGCCGATGACTGAAGCTGCACGAGAAATCCATACGGTGACCATTGCCATCACAGCCGATGGAGAAGATATCAATCCAGAGGATAATCAGGATTCAGTGGATATGATTACCGGAAGTATCCATTTCCCAGAACTCAATGGTTCGATAATGGACATACATGCTCTCACTGGTTCGACACAACAAATCAACGCCTCTGTCACAAATGTTGGCAACGCTCTTGAATCGAGTATGGATGTTGGTTTCACTGTATCAACCTCGCCCCCAACATCTGAAGTTGTAGCGTTCCTCACAGCAGGTGTTGGTGGACCAACATCAAGTGGAGGAGAAACACGAACCTTCCCAATGAACGCTGGTACGACGAAATTGCTCTTTGTCGACATCATCATTGGAGAGGATGTTCCACTCAACACACGCATTGTCATTACATTGTTTGTTGAAGGTGGCCAGGATGAAGAAGGAAATTTGATTCGGCTTGAACATCAGAATCTCATCATGGTTGATCAACAACGCAAAATCGACATGACGATGTCTGGTGTTGGCAATACCACAATCGAGGATACGGCGATTTCTTGGTTCAACATAACAAGTTATTCAACGCAAACTGAGAACATTGGATACTCCTTTTCGTATCCGGAACAATGGCAATTACGATGTGATGACACATTGCTTAGCAATGGCCAAGTTGTTAATGCATCACTTCCCTTCATTCGAAATACGGAATCAATCAAGGATATTCGATGCGAAATCCAACGACTGGGTGGGACATACATCGGCGAGGTAACCATCACTGCAACGAACGAAGATTCGACCATTGCATTTACGAACACGCAATCGTTTGAATTTGCTCGGCCAGCTGCTGAAGAATCGTTTTTTGCCAAGAATATGAATGGGCCCACACTCATCGCTGGAGCCCTAGGTATCTTGATTTTGGGAGCCATCCTGCTCATTATTCGAAAGCAAAAAGATGAGTTTGTTGATGAGGAGGAGGTCATATCAGGGCCACCAATTTCGCAACCCGTTGTCGTGGATGCAACGAATATGCAAGCCATACAACCTTCTCCAGAAAACGAAGTCCAACACGCTGGACCACCTTTGCCAGAAAGTGGCCTACCTGATGGTTGGAGCATGGAACAGTGGATTCATTATGGCCAACAATATCTTGATCGATTAGGCAATCATCCTTGAGCATAGAGGTTGAACAGCATGGTTCAAGCAAGTCCACTTTGGTATGTTCTTTGGGTTGCAGTTGCAGTTTTTGGTGTATTAACCTGGTATCTCGATAAATTCAGTCAACGACGTGAGTTAATACGATTGTCAGCCATTTGTGGGATAATTTCCATGCTTACACTCGTCCTCTGGACATGGACAGATTTCTGAGGGATGTAGATGGAATTAACAGATTTAGAACATCATCCACTCGCCGAAAAGTATCCTGTACGCTTACCCGTATGGTGGTGTCGAACTGGGGAAGCGGGCCCTCATCCAGATGTAGACGGCGTAACTGGAAAAACAATCGTTCTCCGCTTTGAGAAAACATTTGGTCGAATTGAACGATTCTTTGCAAAATTAATGAAGGCGCCTCGAGAATTGCGACGGCCACTACTCGACAAGAACAGTGTGTTATGGGAACTATGCAATGGACAGAGGACCTTTTCAGAAATTTGTCATCTCATGAATGATACGTTCCATGAGGAAGTCTCACCCGTCGTTCATCGTACGCATGCTGGAATCAATGTATTCATTGGATTAAATGTGATGAGATTTGTCGATGAGAAGGAAAACATCCAATGGAATACGAAGCCTGGATCGATACCACGTGGGCAAACACTCCTCGAACAAGTCCAATTTGATGCTGATCTCGAAATTCGCAAAGGCGACTAGTCCAGAGGTTCAATAGGCTCCCAAACCAAACGCAAACCGACCCCATCCTTTCGGTCAGAAATATTCATTCTTCTACGTGATGAAGAACGTGTAGAATCCGATTCAGTAAACCAAGAACCACCTTTTGCTACGACAAATTCAGGTGAAGTGTTTGATGGTTTATCATTGGCATGCGAGGGTTGCCAAATTGTTGATGTAAATTCGTAAACCAAGCCATGCATGTCATGGAAACCCCAAGGATTCGCCTTCTTGGAACCGACTTCCCTTGTTGTAGCCCCACTGTTACCTGCATGCCATCCATGTGCATCAAGTTCTGCATCTTTGTTACCAAATGACCACCGAGTCGATGTTCCTGCTTTTGCAACATACTCCCATTCACCTTCTGTAGGCAAACGCCATGTTCCTTCAAATCCCATGAATTTGCGGTCTCCTTGATTCAGCCTGTCTAAAAATGCCTCGACCTCAACATAACAAATCGATTCAACTGGCCGAAGACCCGCACTCCATCCTTCTTGGAATTTGGATGGATTGCTTCCCATCACACTACTCCAATGTGCTTGCGTGACAGGGCGCACACCCAAGAAGAATGGGTCTGCAATCGACGTAGGTTGAATTGGTGTTTCATTGCGATGGCCAGAACCAACCTCGTCACCAAGATTGAACTCTCCTGGTTCAACGACAAGGTATGAACCGCCGAATGAATCTTCAAACGAAGGACGATTCAAATTCATACCATCACGAATTTCGATACATTGTTGCTGTCTTTAACACCGACTCAACAAGTGTCTGTAGTCGTTCATCCATTGATGCATCGACAAGAGAACCATCATCAGCAAATGCTTCCTTTACATGACCTACCGCAAGTTGTTGGGATACAGGATTTCCATGAAGCCATCGGAGCATGATTCGCATGTGATTGAGTGTATTTGAATTTGAAATACCGCCAAGTGTCGACATCAAACCGAAGACCTTTCCACCAACATGATTTTCGTAAACCCAATCGAACGTGTTCTTCATCACACCTGACATCGTCCCGTGATATTCAGGCGAAGAGACAAGGAATGCATCACATGATGAAGCCATTTCTTGGAACTCTTTCACATTGGGATGACTCCAACAGCCATCTTCTCCTACCAATGGCAATGGTTTCGACTCAAGATCCCAGAAATGAACCTCCGCACCCAATGCCTCGGCTTTATGTAGCGCCAGATCAACGAGCATACCGTTCTTCGATGTCCTGCCAATTGAACCTGAAAGGCCCAATACTTTGAGAGGTGTTTCCGCCATATCTACCCTAAGAAGAGCCATTAATTGAATGCATTGTATTGTCTGACCATGAAGCAATTATGCTTATACCATGAGAGCCTTGCCTAAGGTTGGGAGAAGCGTATGAGCGAAGAGGACAAAGACATGTCAAATGCATTGATGAACGACATGGCTGATGCATTACGCTCGGCAGGATTGGGCTCCATGGTTGCTGATGAAGAAGAAGTTCAACCTGATGAAACAATCGAAAATTCAGGAGAAGAATCCACCGATTCATTGGCCGTTGAAGAGGATGCAAATGAAGAATTAAGTGATGATGATCAAGTTCGAATGTTGATCGAAGAAGGTGAATTCAAATCACGTTCGAATTCACCACAAGAAGCACTTGCTGCCTTCAACAAAGCGATTGCACTTGACCCATCAAGTGATATGGCTTGGTTCAATCGTGGTGTTTTACTCGAAGCACAACAAGATGCACGTGGGGCAAGGCAGGCTTTCCAAATTTGTCTCGACCTCAATCCAGATCATGCTCCTGCAACAGCAAACCTTGCGATTCTATTGGACCGAATTGGCGATGAGGCAGGAGCAGCGGCAATGGCTCGACGTGGATTGGAATTTTTCCCAGGCCATCCAAGCCTCACTGATGTTCTCAACAGGACAAAAAGTGCACCAGTTGAAGAAGTACCTGATGCGATTGAATCAACTGTCACGAAAGCTACACATCAAGAATCGACGCTCAATGTTGTTATGCAAGAAACAGGCGTCGAAGATTCAGAAGCGATATTGGCTGAAGCTGCACATCACGATCATGATGGTGATGGAATTCTCGACAAAGAGGAGCTCGCTAGTGCGGCGAGCGTCGTTGCTGCGACAAAAATCATCGAAGAACAGATCGAAGAAACGATCGAAACTGAAATCGAACAACGACCTGTCACCGAAGAAATTAATCTCGACAAACTCACAGATGAAGCAACTGAACTCATTCGACAAGGTGAAGCAAAGAAAGCACTTGCGTTACTCAAGCCACATCTCAAAACGATTGGAGCACAACATGCAGGTGCTTGGCGTATTGCTGGTGGAGCAATGGCTCGTATGGACCTTGACACGCACGCAATCGCAGCACTTGAACACGCCACAAAATTGGACGAAAGTGTCGCATCCGGCTGGTATAACCTAGCTAGCTTGTATGCGAGAAATGGAAACGAATCTGGTGCTAAAGAAGCCTTTGAAACAACGATTGAACTTGATACGCGTCATGTCAAAGCGCGTCGTAAGTTGATTGAAATTGCAACTAAGGAAAATGACGTAGGCAGTGTAATTTCACACGGCATGTTACTTCTTGAGAGCCATGACGATGCGGAACTCCGCTCTGAAATCATTCAACAATTACTGGAATGTGGTGAAGCTGAAGTTAAGGTTCTCGAATACATTACAGGAATTCCTCCAACCATGCCAGAAGCACCACAATTGGCGCAATATGCATTGGATCTTATGAGTCCAGGACCCTCCATCGATCGTGCTCGAGCTTTGACACTGAAAGGTGAAAATATTGAAGCGGTAACAGTGTGGAAGGAGCTTATTCAGCACGATAAAGAAAATTCCAATTTGTGGAAAGGTTTAGCAAAATCCCTCGAGGCTGCTGGTGATTTAGACACTGCACAACGTTGTCATACGAAAGCAAGAGAGTTAGAATCGGGAACGCAAACGGCTCAAGAATTTGAAACTCCACCGCCACCACCAACATCAACACCACCACTTGTTGCCCCTGAGCCTCCTGCAATGCAACTTGCAACTGAGCCAATGATAATGGATGAACCACATCAAGAAACATCTCAGGCAAACAGCTTGTTGCTCACACCCATAGAACCAATGAGTAAGGCTGTTGAACAAGAGACAAATGTCGAGGTTGATTTAGCAAAGGCTGCATTGGATGCTACGGCAATGGTTCAAGCCAATCCAATTATTTCCGCAAATTCAAGTTCTGTTGCTAATCAAGATATCTCTTGGTACAATCAGGGCATTCAACTCATGGAAGATGGAAAATATCGAGAAGCTCTCTCTTCATTCGATCGAGCACTGCCGTCTTTTGCGAACGATGACCAGATGGTCATTCGTATTCTGAACGGTCGAGGAAATGCATACTATTTCCTTGAAGATTATCCAGCGTGCGTTGAATCGTATCATAAAGCGATGATGATCGATCCTTCGAATGTACGTGGTCAAACCCTGTACAACATGGGAACAGCATATGCTGAAATGGAGCGATTCCCAGATGCGATTAAGTGTTACGAACAATCGATGCCTCGAGGCTTATCAGAAGAAGAAAAGAAGCGAGCGAAGGAACAGATTCGACGATGTACGATTCTCGAGAAAGAGCGAAAGAAGAAACTCGCGCGTCGCTAAATGAAGGTCAGATTGATAATGGTCGGGTTGGTGGGCATTACATGGACTGCGGAACGTGTGAAACTGCACCAACAATCGAAGTCATTCAGCCAAAGGTTGTTGATGTCTCATTGACGATGACCGACAAGGCGATTGAAATGCTCACCGATGCATTTGGTGATGATCGAAGCCACGCATTGCTTGTCGGCGTTTTATCAGGTGGATGCTCAGGCTACATGTACGATCTGCAAATTGTCGAAACAACCGATATCGATTGTCAAGAATTGGAAATTTCAGGCTTCCGTGTGCTTGTGCCAAATGCATCTTCACATCTTCTCGATGGAATCGAAGTGGATTATGTCGACCGTCTCATGGGTGGTGGATTCAAGATTAACAACCCGAACGCCTCGAGTTCATGCGGTTGTGGAGAATCGTTTGCTTGAGGTACCGGCATGGGCATCATTCAACTTGATGCATATGTATTGCTTGTTTCAGGCCATGATCGTTATTCCTTCATTGACGGCCTATCGACGAACAAAGTCGATCAATCGTGCAGCACAGTCCTCACTACCACATCTGCAAAAATCATCGATGTTGTTGATGTCATTGAGGTGGGCGAAAATCTAGCTGTTGTTGGCTATGGACCATACAAGGAAGATGTTCTAGCACACTTACAACCACGTATATTGCAACAAAACGTGACAATTCGTGACATATCTTCACTCAACAATGTATACGTTAGTACAGAAGAATATGCTGCAACACAAGGAATCACGGTAAGCAAATCGTATCTGGGTTGGATCATGGTCACATCAACGAATAATCTTCTCGAAGAGTCGATGTCAATGGATGATTTCACAGACTATCGAACCAGACATCTCATCCCTTACCAAGGCCATGAAATTACTTCTAACGTCCATCCATTCAACTGCGGTCTTGAGCACCTTGTCCATGAATCGAAAGGTTGCTACATTGGTCAAGAAATTCTCACTCGGATGAAAAGTCGAGGGAGAATGGGCAAACAACTCATCCAAGTTTCCATCGAGGCTGAGGATGCGACAAGTGTAGGCTACGAGTTTTCCCTTGCAATTCGCCGACTATCCCCATAAGAATATATTCAAATTCATCATACGTACATCGTGGACAACAACATTGAGAAGCCTGAGCGACGATACGATATCGACTGGCTTCGCGTTATACTCTTTGGTCTACTCATTCCTTTCCACGTCGCGATTGGTGTTTATTGGTCGACCTATGGTGAGGATATCAATCCCAATATCACCGATGATTCAGATGAGCGAAAGGAAATTGCTGAAGAAGGAAATGATTACACCTATGAGTCCGTTGATCCGACGAGTATGTTCCTGCATTGGATGCATCAATGGAGACTCGCTGCATTGTTCATGATCTCTGGAATGGGTACTGCATTTGCATTCAAACGACGCAGTTGGAAGACGTTCCTAACTGAACGCTTGCAACGTTTACTTGTACCCATGTTCTTTGGAATGTGGACAGTTGGATTCATTGGTGGAATCATAACAGGCAGTGCAAATTTAGAGGGAAATTCCTTTGTCGATACCATCGTGGCTTTCGTGCTTCATGTCTTCTTAACATCCTTCATCTTCTGGATCCCATTGTTCGGTAAGATCATTGCTCTTGGACATTTGTGGTTCCTCTGGAACTTGTTCTTGTATTCATTACTGTGTGTACCAATCTTCCATATTGTGCAAAAATATGCGGATGGCAAGTTAGCAATTGTACTACGTTCAACGTTTACAATGAAAGCAGGACTGGGCATATTTGTTCTCTTTCCGACATTGCTCGCAATAACTGAACTTCTGTTCAAGCCGTGGTTCCCCGGATTCATTGGTATTGGCTATGAGTGGGTTTGGTATCTCGTATTCTTTTTGTTTGGCTACATCTGTATCATTTCAAGGGATCAATACTATGAATTTCTCAATACGCATCGACAACTGATTACTGCAATAACAATGCTACTCACCATCGCTTTCGTTGTGATTCGGCTTCAGCAACATGATGATGGAATCCCATACATGGATGGAGGTTGGATCGAACATGGCATTCTGCACAATGAAATGACGATACTTGGGTGCTTCATTCACAGTTTCCATTCATGGTTCTGGTGCCTCACAGTTTTTGCTTGGGGTTCACATCTGCTCAACAAAAACAGCCCATCCCTTGCGTATCTCAATCAAGGTGTCTATCCATTCTACATCGTTCACATGCCAATTACGTTTGCAGGATTAAAGATTGCAAAAGAATTGGACTTAACAGGAATTCCAGCTGTTCTTTTCGGTTGTATCATCGTAACAACTGGTTGTTGGATTGTGTTTGAACTCGTACGACGAACACGAATAACGCGATACCTCTTTGGGATCAAAAAGGTTCAACAAAAACAGTCAGTAACCCAAGATGTCAACCAGCTGTGATTTGTAGAAGTTTCCAGATGTTTGCAAAGAGTTGCGTTCATCATCGGTCAATTCCAATTCAAAGATTTTCTCTACACCATTCGATCCGAGAATACATGGAACACCGATGTAAACATCGTCCAATCCGTATTGACCTGTCAATAAGCATGATGCAGGGAGGAGACGGCGGCGATTGTTGAGTACAGATTCTGCCATGACTGCTGCTGCAGAACCTGGTGCATAAAATGCTGAACCACGTTCAAGCAATTTGACAATCTCTCCACCGCCGCTTGCTGTACGAGCAGAAATAGCATCAATTCGTTCCTGACTCATGAGTTGCGTAATCGGGATTCCACCTACAGTTGTATAGCGGGGGAGTGGGACCATGGTATCGCCGTGACCACCAAGGACCATTGGACTCACATCCTCTTCTGCGCAATTCAATTCAAGAGCGATGAAGTGTGCCATTCGGGCGCTGTCCAAAACACCAGCTTGGCCAATGACTCTATTTGCTGGGAAACCTGTGACTTTCTGCATATGATACGTCATCAAATCCAGTGGATTAGTAACAACAATGACAACTGAGTCTGGTGCATGGTCGCGAATACCAGCTCCGACCTGTGCAACGATTTCTGCGTTCTTGCCGATCAGATCTTCTCGAGTCATTCCGGGTTGTCGAGGGAATCCGCTGGTTACGACAACGACATCAGCACCTGCAATATCTTCATAATTTGAGGTACCTGTAATCATACCATCGTAATTCAAAACGTTTGCATTTTGGCTCATGTCGAGTGCTTTTCCTTTCGCAAATCCTTCGTAAATATCCAACAAAATGACATCAGCAATTTTCATATTCGCAAGAACAAATGCACATGTTGCTCCAACGTTTCCTGCACCAATCACTGCGATTTTTCGACTCCCTCTTGACATGGTTTCTCCCCAATTGTCTGTCAGGGTCGAATGTTTTTAATCAAGAGGGTTGACTGATGTCCCGTTTGATAGGGGTCAAGGGTGGTATTGAAGAACCCCCTCATGTTGGCAAAAAATAACGGTGTTATCATGAAGTTAGGTGTACTCAAAGAACCTGAAGGAGAGACACGAGTTGCTATCGTTCCTACAAGTCTCAAAAAGTTGCAAAAAGCAGGTTTCGAGGTTGTCATTGAAGCGGGAGCTGGCGTGGCTGCAAATTATCATGATGCTGCGTATGAAGCCGCCGGAGCAACCGTGGGCAGTCGAGATGATGCGCTTGCATGTGAGACGATTATCACAATTCGATTTCCCGGTGTTGAAGGAATGAAAGAAGGAACCAATCTCGCTTGTGTTTCCGATCCTTTCCGTAATCCACAGTACGTCAAAGACTGTCTTTCCTCCAACATCACACTCCTTTCAATGGACATGATTCCACGTCGATTGAGCAGAGCACAATCTATGGACGTGAATTCGAGTCAAGACAACCTTGCAGGATACAAGGCGGTTCTCCTCGGTGCAGCCCATGTTCCAAAGGGAATTCCAATGATGACAACATCCGCTGGAACTGTTCGACCTGCAAAGGTTGTGATCATGGGTTCTGGAGTTGCGGGTTTGCAGGCGATTGCAACTGCGAAGCGTCTGGGAGCAGTGGTCTATGCATCGGACGTACGAAAATCAGCAGCAGAACAGATTGAATCTGTTGGTGGACGATTCATCGAAGTTGATGGTATGGACGACTTTGAGGATGAGGCAGGATATGCAAAGCCATTGACGCCTGAATTCATTCAGAAAGTCAACGATACAGTATGTGGCGTTGCATCCGATGCAGATATTATTGTCACAACCGCTCGAATCTTCGGTCGACCTGCCCCGATTACTGTACCATCAAGTGCAGTGAAGGACTTCAAATCAGGCGCAGTTGTCGTCGACATGAATGCGGATGTAGGAGGAAACTGCGAAGATACTGTCGCCGGTGAAGTCATCACTACCGAGAATGGCGTCATTGTTGTTGGCACCTCAAACCTACCAGGTACAATTGCCACAACCGCAAGCATGCTGTACTCTAACAACCTCACCACCTTCATCACTTCGCTTGTCAACGAAGGTGCAATCGTCATCTCAGAAGAGGATGACATACTTGTTGGCGCCCCTGAAGGAAGCGATTTCTATGTCAATGGAATGGGTGGCGTTCTCATTTGTCAACATGGAGAAATGCATCCAAAGCAAACACGATTAGGAGGTGCGCTTGAATGACGCCTGAATTTTTGATTGGAAACATCACGCTTTTCGTACTTGCTATCTTCCTTGGTTTTGAACTCATCACCAAAGTGCCTGCAACGCTCCACACACCATTGATGAGTGGTGCGAATGCTATCTCTGGTATTTCGATCATTGGAGCATTGATTGGAGCGAATGTTGCCTATGATGGAGGTGCTACTGCTGTTTCCGGAATTCTTGCATTTGTCGCTGTCGTATTAGCGATGATCAACGTCGTTGGAGGATTTGCTGTTACCAATCGAATGCTCAACATGATTGCTGGAAAGAAACGAGGAGGTGCCTGATATGGAAGACTGGATTTCACTCGGTTACCTCTTATCCGCTGCTTTGTTCATCTTCGGATTGAAGAAACTCGGTCACCCGCGTACTGCACCATTTGGAAACCAATTAGGCGCTCTTGGAATGCTTGTTGCAGTCCTTACAACGATTCTTCAAATGGGACTTGGCGATGGAATCGAATGGGTTCTCATCGGTGCTGGTCTCGTCATTGGTTCACTGATCGGACTCTGGATGGCGATTCGAGTCGAAATGACAGGTATGCCAGAACTTGTCGCTCTCTTCAACGGATTTGGAGGGGCTGCATCTGCACTTGTTGCTCTCTCTGAAATCTGGAGATTCATCGAAGGCACCTCAGACCATACTCAGATTGAGCAACTTGAATTAACTGTCATTATGGTCGCAGCAGGATTGTCTGCACTTGTAGGATGGATGACGCTCACTGGATCCATTCTCGCGATGTTCAAACTCAAGGGCGGCGTGAGTATCTTTGGAAAGTGGATCAAAACACCAACTTGGGGCCCTGTATGGCTCAATCCATTGAAGGTCATGATGGTGATCGCCGTTGCAGTACTGATTTACCTGAGCATCGATGCACCAACGAATACAGATTACCTTTGGGGAATCATAGGAATTTCTGCTGTGCTTGGTATTGTTTTGGTACTTCCGATCGGTGGAGCAGATATGCCAGTTGTTGTGTCCCTACTGAATTCACTGTCAGGTATTGCAGCTGCCTTTACGGGCTTCATTATTGGCAACTCCGTTCTCATCGTTGCTGGTTCACTTGTTGGTGCTTCAGGTCTGATTTTGACATTCATCATGTGCAAAGCAATGAACAGAACACTACCTGATGTCTTGTTCAAGTCGTTTGGTGGCAGTGGAGAAAAGGAGTCGCTCACTCGAACCAAGGTAGGATCCGATCCTGACGAAGTTGCTATGATGCTCGATGGTGCACAGAAGGTCATCATCGTACCAGGATATGGAATGGCTGTCTCACAATGCCAGCACCAAGTGAAGGAGTTTGCTGATCTCATCGCTGAAAAATACGATACAGAAGTCAAGTACGCAATCCATCCAGTAGCAGGCCGAATGCCTGGGCACATGAACGTCTTGCTTGCAGAAGCAAATGTTCCATATGAACAGCTTATTGAAATGGATGAAATCAATCCAGAATTCCCAGATTGTGATGTAGCCCTTGTCATCGGTGCTAACGATACGACAAACCCTGCAGCACGAAGTGGCGAAGGGCCGCTCGCTGGAATGCCGATCATCGATGCGGATGCTGCTCGAACTGTGGTTATCGTCAAGCGTTCACTCTCCGTAGGTTATGCTGGTGTGGATAATGACCTCTTCTACATGGACAAGACCATGATGTTATTCGGAGACGGTAAAGCGATGATGACCGGGCTAAACAATGCCATCAAAGAGTCCTAATCGTCTGGTCTTGAAGGAACGTTGAAAGGATGAGCCGAAGTGGATAAATCGGAGAGGAAGTCATGAAATCGAGAACCCTTCTCATTTTGCTGCTTTCTATTTGCCTTCTTGCACCAGTTGTGGCGAATCCGAACGGACCGCCGTGGGTCAATCCAATCAACAACGGTCTCACGGTAGAAACAGGCTGTACTTGCCACGGCAATGGTGTTCCGTCGAACGATGTTGTTGTTTCAATTTCAGGCGTTCCTCGAGCGTACGCTGTTGGTGAATCTTATGAGTTCACGATCAACCTCCAACATGCATCCTATGCAAACGGTGGATTCCTTCTCACCGATTATGGAGTTGGGACATTCACCGCTGGAGAAGGTTCGCAAATCGTCACAGATACCGATGGTTCTGAGCCGGGCGCTGTTTCGCAAACCGCACCAAGCAATGATTGGGTGGTAACATGGACGGCTCCAGCAAGTGATGTTGGTGAAATTTCCTTCTCGCTTGCAGGCAATGCTGTCGATGGACAAGCTGGAGCAAACGAAGGCGACAAGTGGAATCTGCTGTCATTCTTTATCTCATCACCTGAGAGTATGACAAACGATGATGAAGAAAATCAACCGCTTCGAACGATCAGTGTCGGTGATTTTGAATCCTTATTCGTTGCAGTTGAAAATCCAGAAGCCATCGAAGCAGAACGACAAGCAGGAATTGCTGATGATTTCTTCACCAATGGAAACTTGTTTTACTGGTCAACATTGGCAATCATCCTCGTCGGCGCTGTTGTACAGGGAGAATTCTACGAACGCCGATTCGGTGGTGGGCCAAAGCATCTCGACATGCGATTAGCTGTTCCTCAAGGGATTCGTCGAGGATTGCTTACACTTGCAACACTCTTGGCCTTCGGATGGGCCGTAGATGATGGGCAACCATGGGGCTATGCACTCGTTCTTGGTATGCTTACCCTATGGGGCATGTTTGGTGTCTATCGAACAATTGTCCAAGCACGCGCTCATCCTGAACACCAAGATTTGGTGTGAGGGAGAACCTTGTCGCTTGGGAAAGGGCTCCAACTTGAACGTGATTCGAATCAACCGATTCAGTATCATTTCGACATATTAACCCAAAAAGTAACGCTTGGGTTTGTGGTTGTAGCAATCCTAACATTTGCATTTATGACCAAGATTGATGCAATTCTTGCCGTGATTCTCAATCATCTTAACCCATGTTCATCGAACGCATGCCTTACGCTTTATGAGCCTGCATCATGGAGTGTGGTTCGTTGGCTAAGTGCTATATTCCTCGCCATTTTGTGCATCTTGCCTATCGCTTTACGCTCGATGTATACATTTGCACGACCGGGCCTTACGATGAAGGAACAATCATCCTTACGAAAATGGATTGTTTACTCAGCATTCTATGCTTATGCTACACTTTTGGTTTTGTTTTACGTTCTTCTACCTCGAATGTATTCCATCGGTGATGCAATTCATCAAGACATGGGTTTGACTTCACAATACGATGCAGTTACATTGTTTACATTTGCATTGTCAATCTTTTGGGCGCTTTTGGTAGCATATATGGTTGCTTTTGGCACCATGACAGCAGGCTCGCTGGGTTTGATTACAGAAAACAACCAAGATTGGTGGAGGATACGTATACTAGGACTTGGAGGGCTTGTTTTGCTCTTATCCCTCCCTGGACGTTGGAATGGAACGAACATTGTTTTGCTATGCACGATGCTCATCTTCCTCGAATATTCTCTACAAAAAAGCGTACGAGCCTCGATTGAACTCGTTAGACCCAATGCTCTTTTTGATCATGAAGGTCGTCGGAGATTGGTCTCATACATCGATTGTTCATGCCATGGTGTTGCTTATCCAATCGACACATCACCAGAGAATACAGGATTGCTGAGGTATCAAGCACTTTGCGATAATTACGAGGAACGTGATCACCTCATCGATTCAATCTCTCGGAATCGATTAACTGACATCATCATAGGAGGATGTGATGGAACGCCATTACCTCAGGGATTCAAGAATGCAATCGATTCAGCTCGCTGTCAACTTCGTGGACTCAATCTTCTCAATGTTCAGGGTGCGCTTCCAATCGACCATCCACAATTGAAAACAGAGATTGCAATTCAAATGGTGAACATCAAAGATCCATGGACATCAATCCAACGACAATCTGCTTGTCTAACTGTACTAGAGAATACCGAATCCAAGCAAATCCGTGGCGTATCTTCAATGAATTGGCCTGAATACGAAGAAGGTGTTCTACGTGTCTCTGCACATGATTGGACGGAAAACGAGTTCTCAGAACTGGTTGGACAATAGGACTTTCATTTCACAGATGACCCAACACTTGAAACGATTCGATGAAGTGAGATGTTTATGGGCAACAGAGGCCATGCAATTGGGATGGTTCTCTGTTTGATGTTAGCTGTTGCATCACAGGTCTATTCCGATACCATCAATGGGCTCTTTGAGATCGACGTTGATTCAAATCAAGATACGTCTGCACCTCTCGTAGGTCTACAACGCAATGAAACCTGGCTGGTTGTCCTTGTCGACTTTGAATCAAATCCACTCTCTGAGAATGCCGTTGCATCCATTCAGGACTTGCAAGAATACTCTGAAAACTATCTCTCGCAGGCAGTTGGCGATGATGTCTCTGTACAACTGAACATACATGACTCCATCTTGCGTGCTCCTGAACCACTTTCGGCTTATGGAGCAGATGGTGCAAATGGACGTGATTATGGCACAGGAAGTGAATTCTTGCCTGCAAATCTTGCAACGTTTGCAGTCCAATCCATGACACAATCCTCGCTCGAACAATACGACTACAATAACGATGGCGTTGTCGATCGATTCCTCGTCCTGCATTCAACGTTTGCCCAAGAACAAGGTTCGGGCTCAACGAATCGAATCTGGTCGCATTTCACATCGTTTCCCGAACCCATCGAAAAAGGTGAATTGACCTTTGAACATTATACAATGTCGAGCATGCGACACGGCGTCAATGGATTTGGTACAATTCTACACGAAATGATGCATCAATTTGGAGCATACGATCTTTATCCAGTTCACGATTCAGGATATTCAGGCGCATGGAAAGGCATTGGCGTATGGGATATCATGGCAAGTGGAAATTGGAATGGGGGCGGAGATACACCATCGCTTCCGACTGGACCGACCATGGAAGCAATCGGTCATGCTGCAACACAAGATGTCGTCTTGAAATGGCCAGATAGTGCAGTTGGCCCTTGCATTGGTCCAAGTATTGATCTTGATTCAAGATTCGCCGGAGGGGAACGAATTAGAATTCAGCTCGCAGAAGACGAGTATCTGTGGATTGAGAAACGGACGCAGGAAGGCTACGATCAATCACTTCCCGGTGAAGGGGTACTTGTCTTACTCGAGGATAAATCAGCAGGTGATTCTGCTTACAATGCACTGAATATTGATCAACGACGGCCATATCTCAAAACGATTGAAGCAGATGGAAATCAGGAACAACTCAAAGGCATCAATGACGGTGTTGCGAGTGATTTATTTCAGCCAGGGGACACGTTTGGAGAACAAGGTGTGCTCATTCGAGATCATGATGGAGTGCTCGTACCATGGCATGCTGAAATTGTGGAAAACCTTGGCCAATGGGCCGTTGAGTTTCACTCCGAAAATTGTTCACCAATGATCGACATTGATCTCGATAATTTTGGATCGACCTTATTGATGGGAGAATCTCTTTTCCTCAAAACTGGGGGTACAGATGTTGACGTTGACTGTTGGGGTACATTGTCAGGAACAGATGGTCGAACCATCGAATTCAGGAATACTTCAGGAACTGGAATGTTGCATGAAGGTACTTTTTCTTCACAAGGAACAATCGATTCTACAGCAACGTACGCAGGTCAAATTCAGTGCCAAGATGATGTGTTCGACATCAAAACAACTGTCACAACACTGGGTACAATTCCAAACCCTGGGGCGATGATTCTTGTCGATACCATCAGTGTTGACAAGCCAACAACGTTGACCATACCCTATCAAGGAGAAGGTCGTGGTTCAGGCGAATATACACTCCACATCGAAGGCCCATTATCGCGAGTTGCAGAAGCAGGATCAAAACTGCAAATCGTTGAAGGAAATGGAAGCATCATCCTACAAATTGAACCCCAAGGGTTGTTGCAAGAAAATATGTATGTCTTAGGTACGATTCACTTAGAAGCGATGAATGGAGAGCATTGGGAAATCGATGTTGAACTCCAAGCGAAAAGTGAGCGTTCAAATCCAATTATCGGGAATCAAGCACTCGTTTTCACGATCTTTTTCGTCCTGTTTTCTGGATGGTTTGCTACATCGATTGTATCTCGAAAACCTGCAAAGGTTACGGATGTCGAACTTTCCGTTCAGTCTGTCGAGGAATTTTTACCTGGCGACCAACGTTGAATTCTCAAGTAATTCCATTCCCCATTGTTGAAGATTGCACAGACCCATTGTTTGTGTACGCCCTCAGCAAGACGTACACTCAAGCAAACACCTTCCCATGTCGTAGCCGACTCTGAACGTGGTTGAATCAACCACGGTGCATGTGATTCATTCAAATCACCATCGTAAACTCTCCACCGACAACCGTATTTGAATCCAGGTCTTAGCAACAAACCACGTGAATAGAGGTCGTGCATAAGTTGCGAACCTTGGGATACATCATGCTCATGTGTGATTATTTCTCGGAGATAAGCCTCTTCTTCTTGACGGAGTATTCGACCAGACATATGATCAATTCCGATTTGTTCCCAAGGCCAGAGTTGCTCATGGCGAATGTAACTTCCAGCATCTGTTGGTGTACGGTTCGTCCAATCATTCAGGAATTGTTGTTGTTGAGATTCATCCAAATCACTCCACGATTTCAAATCACCTTTTGGCTGAATTAAATCCATTTTATACATAGTCACATCGAGTTCATCATCTATAACAAACATCTCAGCATCGATACCTTCTCCTTTTGATTTTTGACACCAATGGAGTAATTCATCCCAATCCAATTGATCGTGTGTTGTAGCAATAGAAACCGATGCCTGATGCTTATCTTTCAGGTGATTGCGGTCACGATGCCAACGAATACCCCAAGCTAGTGAATCGGATTCAGAGTGATGCTCAGATGGGACGATCATTTCGCCACCATTTCTACCTACATCCATGATGATCGCTTCGTAAATTAAACGAGGATTCTGTTCCAACTCTTTAATCAACCAATGTTCATCTGGAAGCGGAAGATGACGGTGCCAATGGCAAAACAAGACCTCAGATGCTGTCAAGGAAATCGATCCATCCTCGTTTCGCCGACCCAATGCGCTCTTCTCGTAAAGACGGGTCGAAAGCGGTGGAGATATGTTCCAATAGATTCCATCCTTTGTAGGAGGTTGAATCCTTTGACCCTCTATTGAACCTATGGAGTCCAAATTGAGCGAACGAGAAGTTCTCGCCCTCGGCTTGAACTTTCTCCTCTGGCGGACCATGCTTCTTGCTGGGATTCCCCCCATATTGTTGCGTCGATGACCGATTGTCCTAAGGACTACCACCTCGACATATCAACTGGGGAGCAGTATGGTATCGGGGTTCTTGGGAACACTCACCACTGAAGAGCGTACGCTTCTTCATCTTCTCAACCATCAACTTCCAGAAAATAATTGGGAAGCGCCGATGGAATTAACGCAAGCGGGAATTTCCGCTGCAGTTCATGTTCAGCGAAAACACGTCCCACGTACGCTCAAGCGACTTGAAGAGCAAAATTGTCTCAATACGACAAGTCGACATGTCCCCGGCGCTCGACAGAGAAGACGCGTGTATTCACTCACAAACGAAGGACGGGAACGTGCAATATCAATTCTTGAACGGATTAGATCAACACCTGTGCAGCATGAAGGACAAACCGTTCTTCTTGAAACGTTGATGAAGAGTTCAGAAAATACACTCGAAACACTTGCACATGTTGATGAACACTTTGTGGTTCATGCCAATCCGGTGATGTCGCCAGTATCACATCCTGAAGGTTCAGCATCCCTCGATGCACAAGCAGGTGAAGCCCTCGTTCGTAGAATGTTTGCTCGTGCATGGCAAGATGGTCGAATCACCAAAGACGAACAACTGTTGCTCAATGAAGTCGTAGATTTTCTCGGAATGCATCCAGAGAGAGTACGCCGGCTATCAAACGAGGCACGTCAAGAAATAAATGCCCCACCTCCACAAGAAATTTACCTCGACATGTTACGACAGGCGTTGGTTGATGGTGTCATTCACGAAGAGGAAGAAGCGTTGTTGAAGACCGTCCAAATTGCGTTTGATATCGATGAAGCAACACACCAAGAACTGCTGAATCAAGCAATTCTTGATCCGATAAACAGCCCAGAATATGAGGCGTATCGATCGGTTCTAAGCACGGCACTTATCGACGGCATTATCACAAATGATGAATCCGCAATGCTCGAAACATTGCGTCAACAAACAGGAATCAGCGAACAAGAACATGCGACAATACTCGCAGATCTACAAGATGCAAACGAGGGATGAAAATGGGAATGAGCGATGACGATGTAAAGGTTCACGATGCGTTGAAAAAATTGGAAAGTGGTCTGAAAAACATCAAACCATCAAAGGTCCTTCTCGTTGGTGACATCATGATGGATTGTTATATTCACGGATTCGCCAACAATTTGAATTCTCGTGCACCTGTTCCGGTTCTAAAAGAAACATCACGTGATGTTGACGTCGGTGCTGCAGCACACGTTGCACGTGGACTTGATTCACTCGGTTTGAAAAGCCATCTCTATGGAATTGTAGGTGATGATGATTCTGGTTTAGCTATTCTCGATATGCTTGAACAAGAAGGTGTTGAAACATCGGGAATCGCAGTCCTTGAGGACCGAACAACAACGGTCAAAACACGACTCTTAGGAGCTCGAGAAGGATTGATTAAAGGAGAACAACTTCTTTTGCGATGGGATATTGAAGACGATAAACCAATCTCCAATGATGCTCTTGAAAGTCTCATTGAGCGAACGATTGAGAACATTCCAAATTCGTCATGTCTCATCCTTTCCGATTACGGATTAGGCGTGCTCAATGATCAAGGTGCTGAACGACTTATTTCAGAAGCGAAAAAGCACAATGTACCGATCATCGCAGATCCCAAATTGACAGGTTTACATCGCACACAAGGCGTCGATTGGGTCTTGTTCCAATCAAAAGGATTGGAATTGATGCGAAGACGAATTGGTGCTGCGACAGGAGCGGAGGCTGCTGCATCTCTATTGGAGAGCAATGATTGGAAGCATCTGCTCATCTTGGAAGGGCAGGATGGCGTTACAATTCATTCGAAGGATGAAGAAACGGTACACGTTCAATGCATGCTTGAAGAAATCCGTCAGATGATCGGCCTCATCGATGCAGCTGCAGTGGCTGTTGCTACTGCCATTAGTCTCGACCTTTCCGTTGAAGAAACTGCACAACTTGCGAATGCTGCAAGTGAATGTATTCTCGTTGCTGATCGAACCGATCGATTTGTTCTTCGGCTTGATGACATGATCGATAGGATTGGAGAAATTGCTTGGTCACTCCAAGTATCCAAGCGTTGAGGTGAACTACGTGAGTTCGTGGCCAAGGCCAACAACTGCTGATGTTGGATTGCGATCATTTGCAGCATCCTTGCCAAGATTGTTTGAAGAAACCGCGCTCGGAATGCAACATTATCTTCTGGCAAAAGAACTACCACACGATGTACAACATCATTCTGCTGTATGGACGTGTTCAATTCCAAATCACGATGATGCACATGGTTTGCTCCTTGTCAAATGGCTTGAAGAAATCCTCTATATGGATGAAGTCGAAGAGAAATGGCTTGTTGATTGTTCTGTTAAATTAGAGCGTGCATCGGATGGTATCCAATTGCAAGCACAAGTGCGCTTTATTGATTCAATTGAAATTGAAAAGGAAGTCGAGATCAAGGCAGTAACTCGACAAGACCTCGTTGTCAATGAAGTTCCAACTGGTGAAACATTACCATCGCAATGGGAAGAAGTACCAACCTTTGAAGGCCCTGGTTGGTACTCAGATGTTGTATTTGACATCTAGGTGGGAATCCTCGGGTGGACGCTCGTACGCACAGGCCGTATCCACACACTTCCTCCATCCCGGATCCCCACAGCACCCATGGCCCCAGGTAGGGATGCT
>CEUV01136966.1_pt1 | contig 44684 bp, 34 predicted proteins | sample 356401 | NCBI WGS metagenome assembly CEUV01 (sample SAMEA2622710, study PRJEB7988) | marine metagenome | isolation source: saline water (ENVO:00002010), including
GATTGGTGTTCTGTTCGGTGTGTGATGACTTCTGTATGTATACAGAACGCGTGTACGTGTAAAAATCGGAGGAGATGATACATACAAGAGGGCGAGAGATATCGGACATTCGGAACGACGCGACGCAACACCATGAGCCGTCGAATGGGGCGGCGTCGTGGATGCGTTCGCATTCGTCCGCGCGACGGACGATGGGGTCGTTCTCGAGCGAGCGCGAGTCGTTGTTGCGAGGGACGACGACGCGCGAGGGGAGGTATCGAACGACGTCGCGCGAACGCGGTGACGATGCGCGCGAAAGCGGTGACGATGCGCGTGGAGATTATCATTCGGATGACGCGGACGCGACGCGCGCGGAGGCGCGCGGGGACGACGAGGACGCGGACGCGATCGAGCGCGGCGCGCGTGGGGAGTGGTCGTCGTCGGCGGCGTCGGCGTCGTCTGGATCGGCCGGTGAGGGAGGCGGGAGGCGATCGTCGAGTGGAGAGAAGGCGCGCGGCGGAGGCGGCGGCGAAGGCGCGCGAAGACGCTTCGTCGGAGGCGCGGTGGCGTTCGTCGCGTGCGTGGGGGGGTTGATGACGTACGCGAGACACGGATCGTTCGGTGGGATGTTTGGGATGACGACGCCGGCGCCGCCGCCGCCGAATCCACCGCCGAGTCCACCGCCGTTTCCTCCGCCGCCGCCGCCGAATCCGCCGCCGCCGCACCCGCATCATCCGCCGAAACCGCCGCCGCCGCCGTTGGTGGATTGCGACGCCTCGCACGGGGATCGAGCGACGGGTTTGTATCAACAATACAATCCGCAGTGTACGGTGGACGAGGGCGTGCCGGCGAACTGCGTCGGAACCGAGGGATGTCAATTTTGCCATCTCGAACAGTCGCGCGCCGCCAAGGGCGGATCGACGGAGAAGTGCAGCGCGTGGGTGTGCGCCAAGTACGACGTCACCGGATGTAAAGGGATTCATCGCAATAAAAAGGCTGAGAAGAAACACTTCGACATCGGGGATTGCTCGAACGACGTCGGGAACCGTAACGTCGGTCGACACGTGTTTCGAGATTGGGACTGCGCCAGCGAGGAGGGCGTGCCGAGCGCGTGTCAAAAACCGGGGAAGACGCCGTGTCGAATGTGCATGCTGAAGAGCGCGGACGACCCGGTGAAGGGGTGGCCGTATTGTCCATCCGTCGTGTGCGATGATTTGAACATTAAGCGACACGAGTGTCCGGGGCTGGATTACGTGGCGAAGATTGGTAAGTCGTCGAAGAAGAGGCACGGCGAGAAGAAGAAGCGCGACGAGGACGAGGACGAGGACGAGGACGAGAAGAAACACAAGTCAAAGAAACATTCAAAGAATAAAAACGACGAGGACGAGGATGAGAAGACGTCCAAGAGGTCGAAAAAGCATTCGAAACGTCGGGACGAGGACGAAGATGACGACGACGACGAGAAGAAACACACGTCGAGGAAACATTCAAAGCGTAAAGACGACGAGTAGCCACGCCGATCGATGTCGATTCACCATCTGATTTTCATATTACGTATTAGACGCGTACATATTACGTACATTCTAAGATCGAGCGCTCGAACGAATGAGCCACGCCAAATCGTGCGCAAAGTGTTCGGCGCTGAGTTCGTGCATCGCGTACGCCACGTTGAGCAACTCGCGAATGTCGCTCTTGTCGGTGAGCAAACTATCCCATTCGGGCGCGTGGCGCTTCAACATCTCCACGTGATCGTCGTCAAAATTGCGAGGATCTTCGGTGAGCTTATTGCTCCTATCTAACAGGTTGAACGAGCGAAGCGTCGCGCGAAGCGCCGCGCTCTCGTCCTCGCTGATTTTCCCAAAGCTATCCTGATAAAAGAATCCATCCTCAATGGCGCGCGGTTCGAGTCGAGACTCGGCGACGCGGACGCCCGCCTTGCGGAATTCTTGAAGCGACGACGCCACGAACTTCGCCGTGCGTTCATCTCGAGGCATGTGCGAGAACACGGTGGGAGGATACGACGCCAATTCTGCCTTGCTCTCCACAGTCGGTCCCGGCGCGATTTGAATAATCAATCCCGACAGTTTTTGTTTGAGCTCCAACTGCGGGAGCATACCGACGAATGAGCCCCCGCTCGAGGCTCCGAACGCGTACAATGGCAAATGGCTCAACGCGGTGTCGTTGAAAAACACGTCCAGCACCGCCTTGACTCTCGGGGCGTCGATGTCTTTGCTCCAACACGTCCCGAAGGAGGAGATGGCGATGACGACGTACCCTTTATTCAACGCCGTCCGCGTGATGACCATCTCCTGCGCCAACCCTCGACACTCGGTACACTTGGTATTATTCGCGAAGAAGTCTTTCGCGCTGTGATGACACCCGTGCAGCGCCAAGAGCGCCCCTTTCGGTTTCGTCGCCTCCAACTCGCCGTTTTTATTCGTCGACGCCGGACCTTCCCAAATCGCCTCCACCTTCTCCTCTCCGATCAATCTGCGCTCCGCATTCCACCCTCGACTGACGTACGCCACCGATTTATCACCGATCAATAAATCTCGCTCCACCGCCGCGTCCTCGACGTACGTCGACTGCGAGGGCGCTCTCGCCTTCGTCGCCGCCGCCTTCGTCGCCGCGGCAATCTCCCGCGCCGCGGCCTCCCTCCTCTTCACCCGCCCCGAGCGCCGTCCGTTCGCGAACACGTCCACCTGCGTGCACAGCAACGCGATCGCCGCCAGCGAGAACGCCGCCAGCAGCGCGCTCTTCGCGCTCGTCCACAGACCGCCCGCTCGTCCCCGCGATCGAACGCTCCGACCCGGCCAATGCTCGCTCTCCCACGACGTCGCCGCGCTCTCACGCGTGGCGCCGAACGCGCTCGCGCGTCGCGCGTGCATCATCGGTTCGCGCTCGCCCGCCATCGCTCGCCGTCGCCCGACGCGCGCGCCGCGAGTCGCCGATTGACGATCACAGCCTGGGTGTTGGCGATGCCACGTCGACGCGTCTCTCGTCACTGTCGCGCGCGTCATGCCCGACGCCGACGTCGAGGACGCGCGCGCGGACGACGCGGATGACGCATCGCGTCGTCGACCGCGCGCGAGCCTCGAAGCGCGCGCGCGCGCGGTGCTCGCGCGGTTCGATTGGGCGCGAGATCCCGCGCTGTTTTTGGCGCTGACGCTCGCGGCCGTCTTTTCCGTCGCCCTCGTCGTCGCCGCGGTCACGTCGGGCGGCGCGCGCGGTGGCGCGCGCGGTGGACGCGCGCACGTCCTCGGGCGGCACGGGCGCGTGTCCATGGGCGCGTTCGGGAGAAGACGAGAGGGATGGCGCCGACGTCCCGACGAGACGTCGACGGCGCGCCCGCGGGACGCGGACGCGACGTCGAGATGGGCGGCGCTGGGCGTGCCGAGCGCGTGTTTGGCGAGCGAATTCACGCCCACGGCGGTGATTCCGGGATTGGAGCTGCACGAGTTGGACGGCGAGACGGCGTTTTATCTGAGTAAGGAGGCGAAGACGACGGACCTCGCGCGCACGGCGACCGAGTTGGAGGAGGAACGCGCGGTGAAGGAGGAGCTGAAGGAGGCGAAGACGGAGATGAAGGAGGCGGAGAAGACGCTCGAGAGCGAGATCGCGACGGAGGAAGAGGAGTTGAAGATTATAGAGGGGAAGAATCCATTGCCGAATGTGAGCAGTCGCCGCCGACGCTTGTTGGACGACGATGACGACGACGACGATGGAAAGGAAGAAAAGGAGAAGATGCGCGATCCAAACGCGCCGACGCACGTGTACACCAACAAAAATGGCAAAGTCGTGCGTCGATATCGATTTCAAAACCCATTGTTCGTCGACGGCATGACGAGAGACACGGACTGGCGACGAGAGACGACGGAGAAGCAAATGGTTTTTCACGCGGCGAACATCACGGGATACATGGCGAGATGCCAGTTTAAGACGTTGCAGTGCGCGGACATGGCGACGGATTTACTCGCGCGCGCGCTCAAGGCTGACGCGAACGCGGTGATGAATCCGAAAGTGAGTGCGGAGACGCTCAAGGCGCTGTCGAACACGCTCATCAAGTATTCGACCGATCCGCGCACCAAGTACAATGCATCTGAGCTCCCTTCGCTCGGTGGGGCGCCGCAAGCCATGGGATCGTGCGCGTGGACGACTGAGGCCGAGTACAATCCCACCACGGGCCAGCGTTACGACCAGACGGTGAGCCGATTCGCCACCGCCATCGACGCGCACGACACCGCGGTGTACTGCAATGTACTGTCCGAGAAGAAGTACTGCAAATTCACCAAGCTCGTGGATGGTCCGGAGAAGAGCATCACGGTCGATTTCGACGAGCAAGCGTACGAGAGCGCGAGACGCGTCGGGCGACTGATTCACGACGTGCTCTCCGCCGATCTACAACTCGGCGCGAACGTCGTCGGTTGGGGACACCGCGGCGAACCGTCCCCCGCGTTCGTTGCCCTTCTCATCCTGCTTCGATCGAACAGGTGCTCGCGCGTCGACGTGTACGGGCAACCGGGCGTTCCCATCAACTGGTACCACAACGCGCGAGGATACGCGCACATGGTCGCCGTCCCGGGTGCGTCCGGCGAGGACCGCGAGCTCTCCAGAATGCTCCTTCAGGAAAAGTTCTTCTATCGCACGATGATGCACTACGGGAAGATGTGTTTCTTCAAATGATCGCGATCAGACGAAAAGATTCGCGCGCATCGCGTCGACGCGTTGTTGTATTCTACCACCAATTGATTGATTGATTGATTGATTTTCCACGCGCGCCTCGACGTCGACACACGCGCGTTTTAAACAAAGGGCGCTCGCCCGCGTTGTTCTGCATTACAACACGTCGTCACTTTATAAAGTAAAGGGCGACAAAAGTGTACATTCATAGCGTCTCGCGTCGCCGTCCCGTCCCGTCGCTTCGCGTATTCGCTTCCGTTCGGCTCGCGGACGCCTCCATCGAATCGAGTCTCACTTCGTCTTCTTCTGCGCCTCGATCCCCGCCGCTTTCGCGTAATGATCCGTCACCGCGTCCACGTTACACCCGTACGCGGCGTAACACGCGTCGAGCTTGGCGCCCTCCAAACCGTCGCATTGTTCCATGGCGTCCCGAATGTCGTCGTAATCGCAAAACCCATCCGCACCGCCGCCGCCCGTGGTGAACTTCTCGGCCAGCTCCTCGCTCGCCTTGGTAACGCGTTTCCCACCGCCTTCATCGCCACCGCGCGACGCGCGCGCGTTTGTCGTCGCGCGCGCTCGAGAAAAAGATGATGATCTCTCTGCGAATCGCATCGGCGCGATCGTCCTCGTCATCGTCGACGCGTTCGTCGTCGCGACGCCGTGCATGGTGGAAAATCGAGAAATCGAGCGCGTGCGCGCGTGAAAATGTATGCGTCGAACGCGTCGACGAGTCTTCGGTCGCTCGCCGTCGCGCGCGCGTGTGCGGACGCGATCGCGCGACGCGGTCGAGAATGCGCGGTGGTTGCCGAGGTGGTTACTGTCTAAACCCTAAACCCTAACGGGACACGACCCGTTTCTCGGCGACGCGCGCGCGCGTCGCCCTGGTGTCCACGCTCGCGCGATGGTCGTCTTCGAACGCCGCGGCGTGCTCGTCGATGAGATACTCTGCGCACGCGTCGGTCGATGGAAATCCGAGCGCGGAGGCGATGAAGGCGGTGGGGACGCGCGGCGCGTGCGCGCGGAGCAGCGCGCGCGCGGCGTCGAAACGCACTGACGGCGCGATGATGTCCATGAGACGCGCGGACATGCGCGGGGCGGTGGTGCGGAGGGCGAAGAAGCGATGGAAGTTGTAGGATGCGAGCGTCTCACACGCGGAAACGGCGTGTGAGACGAAGGCGTGGCGTCTGAGGGCGTCGGGGACGTCTCGAAGCTCTCGCGCGAGGGCGGCGCTTCGTTCGCTCTTGGATCCCGCACCGGCGGCGTAGATGAGTCTGTACGCGGCGAACTCGGCGATGTCTTCGAGCGTGTCGGCGTTTGCGTCTGTATTTTCGTCGTCATCGCCGTCTCGTTCGCTCGCTAAACGCTTTCTCGACGACGACGTCTTCTTCTTCTTCTTCTTCCCGGACGGCGACGTCGACGTCTCGCCGCGTCTCGCGTTCGCCGCGAGCGCGTCCTCCAATAGATTGGCGTGTAACGTCTTCAACACCGCCTGACACTGATTATACTCTGCTAAATCCGAACACTCGAGCGCGACGCGCGCGTGCGTCTGATACGTCTCGCGCACGAGGGCGCCGTCTCGCACGTGTTGCACGGTTAAGTCTTGTCTGATGGACTTCAACTGATCCTTGGCGTACTCGTAATCCCTGTTCGCATCCCATTTCGCCTTCACCATGTTCAACGCGCGCGCTAACACGCGCGGCGGTCGCACCGTCGCCATCGACGGCGCCTCGGTGAGTCGAAGATACGTCTTTTCGAGCGACTCGTTGGTTCCCACCGCGGCGGCGTCTCGCATCTTCATCTCTTGCATCGTCGGCGTGCCTCGACCTTTGGCGTTGGCGATATCGCTCGCAAATTGAACCGCCTCGCGCGCGAATCGCTGCGCGCGATCCATCCTCGCCGCGCGTTCGGACGACGACGTCGTCGCGCTCGAAAAGTCGCGCGAGGCGCGAGACGCCGCGGCGTCTCGCGCGCGCGTCGGCGCGTCGACGCCGAACACCGGTCGCGAGGACGGTTCGAACACATACGCCGACGACGTCGGTACCATCGAACGCGCAGGCGCCGTCCCCGCTCCGGTCCCGGTCGTCGTCCCGGTCGCCGCCGCCGCCGCGCGCGCGCACCGTTTTTGTAATTCAGCCGCCAACTCCGCCTTGACGCTCTCGTCCTCCGTCGCCAGGAGCGCCTTGGCGATTCGAGCGAGCGCGCGACGCTCCTCTTTCGGCATCGATCGAAGCGCGTCGGCGTCGACATCGACGTCCGCGGGCGCGCTCGAGGTGGGCGGGCCGTGATGATGGAATTGATGGTGGTGACGCATCGGAACCGGTGGTGGCGGTGGAGGCGCGCGAAGCGGAAGCGGGGGAGGCGGTGGTGGCGGCGCGGAGGCGTGTCTCGACGCGCGCGCGTCGAGGGGTGGCCGCGCGCGCGGGTCCATCGCGAGGCGGCGTCTGCGGGCGCGGCGGCGCGACGACTGGACGCGAGAGATGATGTGCGCTACGTCTACAGGTTGGCTAGTCTATGTCACGAACGAATCGCGTCGCGGAATGTCGTTCGAATCTCGTCGTACGTCTCTCGAAGACGCGCGACGTACCGAGCGTCGTCGGGACGTTCGGGACGCTCGCCCTCGTCTAACGCGCGCTCGAGGTCCCGCGCGTCGTCCACGTCCTGAAGCGTCTCCATGTCCACGCGCACGACCATGCCCTCGGCTTCACAGTTTGCCACGCACTGCGCCAACGTCTCGCTCGAACTCCAGACGACGTCGGCGAAGGCGCGCGATAATTTCTCGCAATTATCCGGCGTCGCCGTCGCGGCGACGCAATAAAAGCCGCCGTCGCGAGACGGTCCAAACGTCACGCACCGTTCGTCTCTCGCGCGCTCCAACGCTCGTCGAGCGTGCTCGAACGAAAATGCCGGTATATCCGTGCCCGCCACGCACACCGGCGGCGGATATCGCGCGCCCCGCGCGCGCGCGTTTTCGAGCTCGACTCGAAACGCGTCTACGAGCCGCGCGCCCAAATCATCAACCTGCGTCTGCGCGCGCACGTCGATGGCCGTCGACGTCGACGGCGCGCTGTCCTCGACGCACCATCGTCCACCGCGCTCGAGCAGCGCGCGACACGGCGCGACGTCGTCCTCGGCGGCGCACGTGAAGATGACTCGAGTCTGTTCCTCATCAGTCTCGTCGCGGTCGACGCGCGAAAGCGTCGCACGCAGGAGCACCACGCGCACGATGGCGTCGTAGATGGATGCCGCGGCGTCGTCCGAACCCACCGAGCGCGCGAGACGGGATTTACACTTCCCGGGCGTCGGGTGACGCCCGAAGAAGACGAGCGCCGGGGACATGCCGGCGCGGCGGCGACTGAGGACGACCGAAGACGCGCGCGAGGTCGAGACGCGCCCAAGCTACGAGCTAGGTGAGACGGTTACAATTTAGATCGAGGTCGTTCGTCGTCGGCGCACGCGTCCGCGGCGGCGGCGAGTCCGCTGAGCACGGCGGCGCGAAGGCCGCGGCGCCGCGCGTTCGGCGCGGCGCCGCAATAGTCGCCCACCGCGTACACGGCGGCGCCCGAACGCGCGGTGCGAAGAAATTTAGCGTCATCGGTCGTCGCGGAGGACGTCGGAAAGGCGGCGCCCCATCGATGGGCGCGCGCGGAGACGATCTCGAGAGGTTCGTCGGACGGCGACTCGACGGCGCGAAGCGCGCGGAGCAACGCGTCACGCATGTCTCGCTCGACGTCGTTCATCCACGCCGCGTGTTCGGGCGTTCCCGGACGCGTCTTGAGCGAGTGCTCGGTCACCTTGGACTTCGCGTACGCCTCCGTCGCATGCGCGACCCAATAGACGCCGTTCGCCGCGCGTCCCGGTTTAGACGATTCGTTCGCCATCCAGCCCAACGCGTCGTCGTCGACGATTTCAGCGCCGACGAAATCCACCGCGGGCGCGCGATTGAGCGTTACCATCAACGTCAACGACGGCGTCGACGACACGCCGCGCATCGCGGTCGCGATGTCCTCGACATCGAGCGAATCGATCGCCGCGACTCCGTCTCGTCTCGTCGCCAAATTTTTATCCGCCAACACCACGCACTCAAACCCACCCTCCGTGCGTTCACCCTCACCGTACGTCTCGTGACGCACGCTCACCATTCCATTTTTGTCGTCGCGCGCGAATCCCACCACTCTCGCGCTCGAGCGCACGTCCACGCCCGCATTTTCCAACGCGCGTCGCTCGACGGCGTCGAAACTCGGCGACCACACGAACCGCGCGTCCGATTCCTCAGCGACGACCGCGACCCCATCGCGCGCGCGCACGGCCGCGAACGGTCCATACCATCGATGCATCTCCCCTCTTCTCGCTTTCTCCTCGATCCACGCTCGCCACGCGCGCTCGTCGTCGTCCTCGTCGTCGTCCTCGTCGCTCGGCGCCGCCGCCGCGAACGCCGCGCCGTGGTCCCATCGCCCGACCGACGCCTCGCGCGCGGACGCCCGCCCACCGAGCGCGCGCCCCGCGTCGAACACGCACACCTCGCGCGAAGTCCGTCGCGCGATCTCTCTCGCGCACGCCGTCCCCGACGCCCCACCGCCGACGACCGCCACGCGTCCCCGCGGATTCGTCGCCGTTTCGCCCACCCACGCGCGCGAAGACGACGACGCGCGCGAAGACGACGACGACGACGATGCCTTCGACGTCGTCGTCGCCGAGCGCACCGCGCGCGCGACGCACCGCGCGAACGGCGTCCCCGTCGGCATTCTGTCGACTCGTCACACATCATCGCGCGCGCCTTCCGAGACATGGACGCGCTTCGAAACTGGGCCAAGGGATACGCCGACGTGAGCGAGACGCATCAGGTGCGCGATGACGCGACGACGCGCGACGTCTCGCGCGACGGCGCGACGAGGAGGGTCGGATGACGATGGAATCGAATCGCAATCGTGTTGGGACACCGCGCGGGAATTGGACGACGACGCGAGGTCTCTCGCGAAGCGATGCGTCTCGCGATCGCGCCAACGCGCGCATCGCGTTCTCTCTCGCGCTCTCGAACCGATGACTGACCTCGACGCGCGCGCGTCGCGACGAAGCCTCGACGTCCCGACGGATCTTCGGCGGCGGCGTCGACGCTCGACTTGGGAACGCTCCGGGACGGATTGACCTCGTCCGTTCGCGCGGCCGCGGACAGCGCGGGGGCGTTTTTTGGACGCGCGCCGACGACGACGAGTGATGCGCCGACGGCGGTGCATCAGAAACCGCCGACGCCGGAGTGGGACGCGCGGACGGAGACGCCGGCGCGCGCGCCGGAGCGCGCGTCGTACGAGGGCTCGGGCGGCGGCGGGGCGCCGACGTCGTTCGATCGCGGTGATGGGGCGAAGAGTAAGTACGCGACGAGTTATTCGTGGGATAATCCACCGCCGAGACCGCGGGATGAGGAGGGCGAGGATGAGGAGGGCGACGAGGCGAAGGAGAAGACGTCGGAGGAACTGTTTGGGATGGATAAGGAGCCGTCGAAAAAGTTGTTAAAGAAACGCGCGGCGAGGGCCAAGGAGCGCGGTGCGTTGCACGGGGCGGTGGCGTATGGGGATCTCGTGGACGCGCGCGAGCTCATAGAGAACGGTGCGGAGGTGAATCAGACGAAATCGGACGACGACGCGACGACGTCGCTGCACGCGGCGGCGGCCAAGGGAAACGTCGAAATGGTGAGACTTTTGCTCAAACACGGCGCCGACGTCGAGGCCAAGGACGGCGACGCGCAGACTGCGTTACACATCGCCGCGTCCAAGGGTCACGCCGCCGTCGTCGCGCGTTTGATCAAGGCTGGGTGCGTCGTCGACGAAAAGGCGAATCACGGCGCCACGGCGTTGCACCTCGCGGCGAGAAAAGGTCACGACGACGTCGTCGACGCGCTCCTCGAGAGCGGTCTGGATATCCAGGCCATCGACGGTAAGGGCGCGACTCCGCTTCACGCCGCGTGCAGCGGCGGAGACGAAGACGTCGTCGCCCTGTTGCTCAGCCGAGGCGCCGACGTCGCCGCTGTCGACGGCAAGGGTAAGACGCCTCGCCACATCGCGACCAAAAAGGGCCACGACGGGTGCGCCAAGCTCATCAAGCGCGCCATCAAGGAGGCGGATGCCAACGCGGCGGCTGCGAAGCAAATGGTGGAGGAACGCGCGCAGCGCGCGGCGCTCAAGGAAGCCGCCGAGGCGAAAGCCGCGCTCGAGGCGCACGGATTGAACGACATCGACGTCCCGCCGCCGGACACGCCGACGGAGCCGACGGAGCCGACGGAGCCGACGGAGCCGACGGCAGAATCACCGATGCACGCCAAATCCATCGACGACGACGCGCGATCGACCGAACCCGCGGCGTAGAGACCGCGCATCCGTCGGCGGCGGCGGCGGCGGCGCAACCGTCCCGCGCGCGCCTCGGAAATGACGGACCTCACACCTCGCCTTGCGCGTCTCAATTCACCGTCCCGTCGCGTCATGGCGGACGATCTAACACCGCACGTCTCCGACGACGTCATCGAGGCGCCATCGCCGACGGACGAGCGCCCCGCGTGTCGCATTTGTCTCCAGCCCGCCTCGGCGGACGCCGCGCTCGTCGAGCTCGGGTGCAGATGCGTGGATGCCTTCGTGCACGATGCGTGCGCGCAGCGATGGTACGCGATGCGCGGATCGAATGTGTGTGAAGTGTGCAAGGTGAGCACCGAGTTGGACGTCTCCTCGAGGGATGGATTCGTCGCGAGCGCGTCGAACGGCGTGTTGTGTCGGTTGTTTCGTCTCGGCGACGACGACGAGGCGGGAGAGTTCGGACCGTCGGTGGGGGACATCTTGCGCGCGTTCGTGGTGTTACACCTCTCGGTGACGACGTCCATGGTGGTATTACACGGATTCGACGCGTTGGTGTCGCTCTGGATGTCGCTGTGTTTCTCATTTTCGGTGTTGATTTCGTTGATTTTCTGGCGCTTTCCACTCAGACGCGCGCGCGTGCCGCGACACGAATCGAGAATCTTTTCGTGGATCTTCGCGCTCTCCGCGTTCGGGGCGCACCAGATCGCGTTTAGTCTGAGTCTGGGCTCGATTCGTGATCATTCGGCGAGGATCAAGCACGCGTCTTCGATGACGTTCGGTCTGTGCGTCGCCGCGCTCGCGTATCCGCAGCTCGCGCTCGGCGTCGGCTTTCTCTGTCGAACGCTCAATCGCGATTGGGACGGATAACAAAAGGTCATCGCTTTATAGCACTCCTACAGTACATTGATCAATCAATATTCCAACGTCGTTCGTTCGTTCGCTACTCCGACGTCCCCGTTCCGTCGCGCGGTGCCTCCTCGGCGACGAACGCCGGCACGCCCTCCATCGCCCCTCTGCTCGCCTCGTACATCATGTAATTGCTCAATCCCCGCACCGCTCCCTCGCGTAACTCCATGACTCGCGCCGGATCCGTCTCATTCAGGTGTCTGCGCCACGGCGCGCGCACCGTCGCCCGCAGCGTCTCCCTCGGGTGTCCCTGCGTGTGCGCCAACAGGTCCGCCAATCGCATGCAATCCCGGTACAGTTTCAGCGGGTTCTCCAGGAGGAACGCGTGTGGGTTCGCGCTCGCGGAGGACGACGACGCCGTCGTCGCCATCGCCCGTCGAAACGCGCTTTTCGCGAGCATCCTCGTCGTCCGCGCCGTCGTCGAATGACGAGCTCGAGCGGTTTTTCGGGCGCCATTTTTGGGCGGGGCGTCACTCCGGGACGCGCGCGACCGACGCGCGCGACGACGACGGGTCGTTCGACGACCGAGTGGACGATCGCGATGTGCGTGATGAAACGCGAGCGCGCGCGAGGACGGAACGCGCGAGGACGACGCGCGGGGGGCGACGGGACGCGTCGAGCGAGACGGCGGCGGCTGGACGATTCGAGCGGGCGGAACGACGGTGACGACGACGACGACGAGGCGAGGGACTGACGCGAGACGGTCGTGCGCGCAGGTATTTGATGTATTATCTCAACGATAAGGGCGAGCGCGTGTACACGCTCAAGGTGCGCGAGAGAGAGGCGTGGGCGCGAACGGGAATTCGTCCCGACAAACAAACCTACCGCGCGCGGTCGACGAGACGGACGCATTTCGAGGTCGACGCCGACGCGCATCGAGAGACTGACGACGTGAACGATGACGACGCGACGCAGAAAACCGCACCGGACGGGACGCCCACGCAATCGGCGCACCCGGCGAGATTTTCGCCGGATGACAAGTTTTCAAAGCAACGCGTGGCGTTGAAAAAGAGATTCAATCTGTTGCCGACGCAACAAAAGGAGGTTGAATTGTGAGCTGTAATAACCCTCTTAGATTCGTAGCCGATGTCAATGACGTAGAATAAAAACATTTTGAAACTGGATGTATGTATGCACAACAAAGAAGGGAGTTTAGTAGGTACAGGGAGGGCTTGTTTTTTTCAGCAACAACAACACTTTTTAGACGCGGAGACGTCGACGACATCGGGAGAAGTCGACGCGTCGCGCGCGGTGGGTTGATCGCTCGTCAGACTGAACGACCGTGTCGCCGTGTAGAGTCTATCGAGCGTCTTACTCTCGACCGAGGGCGATGCCGGCGCATCCGGGAGCTCCTCCGAGGCGTCGAAGAAGACGTCAAACAAATCCTTCTGGCTACTCTCGCGACGGATCGTGCCCGGTGCGACGCCGATCGCGGATTCGACGCCGTAGAGGCGCTCCTTAATCCACTGTTGCGTCGCTCCGTGCGCCGGTTGTAACCCATGCGCCGCCTCAGCCTTGCCGATGTCGGCACGTTTGCAGCACACCATGTCCTTGGTCAGCGTCGTCCCCGGACCGAGTCTGTCCATTAGTTTCTCCCACATCTTCGTCCCACCACCGTAAATATGCACCTTGCTCACTGTTTTCGCGTCTAAAAACTGTTTCACGACCGCCCACACCAAGGAGAAGATCTTCGGCGCGTTGATGATGTACGCCGCGTACAGTCCCTCGGGGTAGTTGTCTTGCGCCAACGCGCTCGCCTTCTTCACCAACGCCCGCACGTCGCTCGTAAACCCGCTCATCGTTAACCCCTTCAAGTCCCACACGTTGATGACTTGCGTGATCGGTTCTCCCGCCCTCCGAGACGCCTCTGGATACACCACGCTGGCTTGCCACTCCAACGTCTGCACCTGACTCTTCAAAAACTCATCCGTCGTCATATTCGCCAAAATCGTCGTCCAAGGAATCGCCGCCGTGTGCTCCACGTACACCGGATGCCCAGTCTTCCCGAATCCCGCGTAATACGCCGGTATCTTCTCCACGTGTCTCAGATGTTTCTCCTCGATCGGTTCGTTCAACCAACAGTCGACGCCCTTGGCGGCGCGCCACGCCAACGTATTCTTCAACATCTCGTACGCCTTCTCCGCGCTCTTCGGTCTCGCTCGGATAAACTTCAACAGCGCGCGCGTCTCACCTCCCGCCGCTTCGTTCGTCATCGTGTGCGGCACCGCGAGTCCGTCTCGAGACAACCACGCGCGCATCTTCGCCATGGATTCCAACTCCTTGGCCGATGGGTCCGCGTAGGCGGGGACTTTACCGCCGACGTCCGCGCCGGCCCTCCTCTGCGGCGACGTCAGAGGCATGGCGAACGCGTCCTCCGACCGCGTCGCGCGCGCGAATCGCGGGGAGAGCGCTCGCGCGGGGGTGTGTCGACGCGATCGTCGTCGATGCGATTGCGACGGCGATCGGTCCGTCGGTGGCATCAACGGGACTCGCCGGTGAGTCATGACTCGTCGAATGGTCTCCACCCAGGCCCACGCGCGCCGGAGACCGCGACGGGAGAGTCGGCCGCGCGCCGCCGTCGGACGCGCGAGCGACGAGCGCGCGAGGCGAACGACGCGAGGGAACGAGTGCGCGTCGCCGGCGTCCGACGCGCGCGCGCGGAGACGGCGGATCGACGCGGAATCATGGCGAGTCCCGAGGCGCGCGCGACGCTGCGACACCTGCAGAGCGAGGGCGCGAATTCGATCTGCGCCGATTGCGACACGAAGAATCCGCAGTGGGCGTCCGTGTCGCACGGCACGTTCGTGTGCTTGGAGTGTTCGGGGGCGCATCGCGGGTTGGGCGTGCACGTGTCCTTCGTGAGGAGCGTGGGGATGGATTCGTGGAGCGACGCGCAGTTGCGCAAGATGAAGGCGGGCGGGAACGAGCGGTTGAATGCGTTTTTGGAGTCGTACGGGGTGCCGAGGAAGACGGACATCAAGGCTAAGTATAATTCCGAGGCGGCTAAGGCGTTTCGGGACAAGGTGAGCGCGGAGGCGGAGGGGAAGGCGTGGACCGCGCCGAAAAACGTGGCGCGAGGTCCTTGGCAAGGCGGCGGCGGCGGGAACGGCGCGGCGATGGGTGTGGGCGCGCAGAGAGGAGGTGGTGGTGGTGGACGAGGGAATCGCGTCGGCGGCAAATGCGGTGGCAACGATTGGAACGGGAACTGGGGCGACGAGGGTAGGCGAGAACAAGCCAGACCGGGACAAGAGTACACGCGCTCGGATTACGCGGCGAGCGCGGCGCAAAAGGACGCCTTCTTCGCGCGTCAACAGGCGCTCAACGCGAGTAAACCCGAGGGTTTGCATCCGAGCCAAGGTGGTAAGTACGTCGGATTCGGTTCGGGCGGTGGACGTCCGCCGAGACAAGAGGATGAGTTCGAAGCCATGATCGGACACGTGAGCAACGTCACGTCCAAGCTCGGAGCGTTCACCATGAGCGCGGCCAATCGCGCGGCGCAGGCGACGTCGTCCATCGTGAATAACATCTCGGACGGGGATTACGATCAAATTCAACACCGCGCGTCGCAGACGGCGACCGTGGCCGCGAACAAGGCGTCCGAGTTGGCCAAGCAAGGTTGGGGTTTCTTCAAAGCCGTCTCGGGACAAGCGATGAAATCCATCGAAACCCTGACGAGCGACATTCCGACGACCGGTTTCGACGACAATCGTGGGTTCCCGCGTGGGGACGGTGGCAGCGTGGGCGGATACTCTCAACAAAACGAGTGGGGACAGGATGATTGGAACTCGAGACAACCGCGCGATCCCGTCGCCCAACAGCGCGACGATTTTTTCGCTCGCAAGCAGGCGGAGAACGCACATCGTCCGGACAATTTACCGCCGTCTCAGGGTGGAAAATACTCTGGGTTCGGAAGTTCGTCGAGCTTCGCGAGCGCGCAGAGTCAACCTTTGCCCCAGCGACCGAGTCGTCAGCAATCCGTGAGCTCGTCCGAGCACGACGAGTGGGGCGTCTCCGACAGCGAGGACGCCTCGGCCAAGGCGTCGGCCGAGGACGAGTGGGGCGATGACGACGACTGGGGAAAATGAATAGAGTGACATAATTCTTTGTGGTGATTCAAATCTAATTTCGCAGCTAATTTCAATTCGTCACGCCGCGCCCGGCATACCATCGTCCGCCGAATCAGGCATGCCCGCCGCCGCGGCTTTCCGCTTCACTCCACCCGCGCCCCATCCTCGCAACTTCCCACCCGCCGGCGCGCTTGGCGGCGCATCGCTCGGCGGTCTCGCCGTTGGTGGCGGTCCGCTCGGCGGTCTCGCCGGAGGCGGCGCGCTCGGTCTCCCCGTCGGCGGCGGTCCGCTCGGCGGTCTCGCCGGCGGCGGTCCGCTCGGTCTCGCCCCACCCATCTCCTCCGCTCGCACCGGCGGCGGTCCCGGCACCTCCATCGGTCCCTCCGGCAGCGCCAACCGCTCCTCCTTTCGAACCGCGTGTTTCGGCGGCGGTCCCGGCGGCAACGGCGGCGGTTTAAACGTCGACTCCCGTTCCTCCCTCGGCGCCAACGCCATCGCCATCGCCTTCTCCCGCTCCCTCTGCTTGAACGATTTCGCCCCATGCAAATGTCCCGGCTGTCCCACCATCGCCTGTTGCTCCGCCGGCGGCGGCGGACCCGGCTCTCGCACGTGTCGAAACCGACACTTGGGCCCGTGGATGCAGAACCCGAGCTTGTACATGTTACAATCCTTGATGTCCTCCAACGAGTGCTTGTACGGACAGTCCGGCTCCTTACACTCGCCGTATTTCGCGAAGAACCGACACGTGGGCATGCGCGATTTATCGAATTGGTGCAAGAACCCGCACGCGTTCCCCTTCATGCACAGATTCCGCAGCCAGTGTCGACACACCGTCTGTCGGTAATTCTTTCGCCCGCGCTCGTTCAGCTCGGGCGGCGGCGCCTGCGGCTGGGTGTCGTTCGCGTCGAGCTTATCCTCGAAATCGAAATCGACGTCGAGATCGTCCATGGCGAGCGACGGAGAGGACGGAAACGGGCGCGGAATGGGGACGAATGAGGGATTTCTCGAGAGATCGCGACGCGACTCGGTGACGCGCATCGGTGCATGAAAACGGTCGACGCGACGCCCGTGGTGGCGAGCGGGACGTGCGAACGATGGGGAAGGATGACTGGGGTGACGTGTCGTCGGCGCGAGGCGTTCGTCGGCGCGTTCGTCGGTGCGTTGACGCCGTGGACGTGCGCCAAGTGGACGGCGCACGCGGAGGCGACGCGCGAATTCGTCCCATTCGATGGGAAGAGCGCGTCCGCGGTCGCGTTTGAGGTGCCGGAAAACTGGGTGCGAGCGATCGATCGTCCGTTCGACGCGCGGGCGCCGGCGAACGGGGCGACGATCGCGATGGTGGGGGATTTTAAGAGCGTGGACACGGTGAGCGTGCGCGTCGAGCGGGCGCCGGCGGGCGCGCGAGACGCGAAGGATGCGAACGCGCTCGCGGAGGCGTTGACGGCGAACGAACGCGCGGCGGTGGAGGCGTTGGAATCGTTCGGGGTGATCGGTGGGGTGGAGAACGGACGATCGGGGACGATGGCGTTTGAATTGGACGGGGACGCGCGCGCGCGAACGGACGCCGATTCGGGACGAACGTATTACGAGTTCGGGTACACGACCGAGGTGTGTCGAGCGACGATCGAAGAGGGCGCGGGTGGGGATAAAATATGCGTCGGGCCGAAGGGTGATTTATTGGAGAGCATCAAGAGACGAAGTCGAGTGGTGGTGACGTTCGTCGGCGACGGGAACTCCATGGCGGTGCTCAAGGCGTCGGCGGTGAGCTCGCGGTTCGATTCGGTTCGTGAAATCATGGATCGCGCCGTGGATAGTTTTGTGGTGCGTGTGTAGTCGCGCGCGTGTGTCTAGATGCGTGTGTGTAGATTTGTAGAAGATGATGATGACTACGTAGGAAGTCTACTTTTTCGCCGTTTGATCGCTCTGCCATTTCGCGGCGCGCGCGTTGACGAGCGCGCCCATGCCTTGACTGTTTTCGACGACCGTCTTCTCGCCTTGATCGCTCGTCTCTCGCGCGCACGCGCCGTACTTTTCGTCCACGCACAGTTCCAGCGCGGTCGGGTACTCGGCCAACGTTTCGAACGCGGGTGCCAACTCAAAACACTCCGAGAACAACCCGTGGTCGCCGAAGACGTACAAGCCGAATCGCGCGCGCGAAAACGCGACGACGAGACGACGCACGTCTCGCAAGTGACCGACCGTCTTACTTCGCACGAGCGAGAGCAAGATGAAATCGTTTTGCTGACCTTGAAACTTATCCACGGTCGTCACGTGCGCTGGGGCGCCGAATAACGGATGATTCGCGCATCGCTGATTCACCACATCGCGAAGCAAATGCTTTTGTCCGTTGTACGTCGTGAGGATGGAAATCTTCTCCGCGGGGTATCCACACAATCGCATGTATTGATACACGCTCACGACGTACTCGGCCTCCTCGATGTTTTGATAAAAGAATGGCGTCGGCGCGGACTCTTCCCCTCGCACGTCGACGAATTGCAACGGATGCGAGAATCCGGCGTTGGCGCGCGCGTACGCCCCCGTTTGCGTGCCGGGTAAATCCCCCAACTTTTCGTATCTCCAATTGTACAGATTCGCCAACTCGGACCTCGCGCGCCCTTGCGCGTCGAGCTGCGTGTACGGCGTGCCCAAACGTACGAATCGCGCGAACATGGATTGATCCATGTTGGAATACTTTTGAAACGCAGCGTGCTTCACCACGGGCGGGAGTTGGTTGTGGTCGCCGATCATGACGACGCGTTTCAACCTCGAGTGTCCGTCCTCGTTCTTCTGAAGCAACATCGGAATGAAGGTTTCGATCTCTAATATCTGCGCACCTTCCTCGATGACCAAGTTATCGTACATGAGACTCTGTTTGATGAAATCGTGTCGCTTCAACGCCGCGTGCGTGCACGTCATGGCGATGATTTTCGCGTGCTTGGTGAGCAAGTACTCCGAACGATCGCCCTGCGTACGAAGCAATTCAAACGCGCGACATTCGTCGAGCGCGGTGAACATCGTCTTTAAATGTCGCATGCATCCCTTGGCGCGCGACATGTCGGCGACGCGATCCGTACCCGTGAATAACGGTTGATTCGGCGCGTCGGCGAAATACTCGGCAAACGGAAACGACGCGCGCACGACGTCTTGGTCGTCGTCGGCGGCAGTGGCCACATCCGCAGTAAACTTTTCCCATTTCGCCAAGACGTGAATCTTCCAAAAGTATCCCGCCGTCTCGCACGTGTACGCGACGTCCTCGCCGTTCAGACCGATGGAATCGGCGAGTTTCTCCACCTCTGCTAAAATTTCTAAACGCTTGGCCAACATGGCGTCGACGCGTCCGGCGCGCGTAAAACTCATCTCTGTGTCTAAATCCGATTCTCCCTGACCGAGACGCAGCATGTACCGCGCCGGGACGTCACGTTGTAACAGCTTGACGAATAAATCGTTCAGCGCGGCGTTGGAGTGTGTGATCAAGAGCGTGCGCTGACCGGGTTCGTTGTGATAGAGACAGTGCATGATTTGCGCCGCCGTGTCCGTCTTACCGGTGCCGGGAGGACCGACGACCATGGTGAGGCCCGGGTTTAACCCGGCGCGAATCGCATCGACTTGCACCGGGGTGAATCGAACGGTGTTCACGTTCGGTTGGTCCTCGGGGTAAGGACCCGGGTCGGGAGGCACGTACGATTCCGCGCGAATGACGTCGGTGGCTTCGTCGTCGGGAGACGGAAACGTGACGCGATACGGAGGCACGCGTGTCTTCGCCTCGTTCGTCCACGACACCTTGAAATTCGGAAACGATTCCACCAAGTGCTTCTCATCCAAAAACGTATCCTTGAAATCGATCGTTTTCAGCGCCTCGTGCGTGTTCAACAACGCCGCGGCGGAGGGGTCGCCGTAGCCCAAAAACACGTCGTGCAACCACTCGGGCACGACGACGTCCACGTTCATCAAGTCTCGAATGCACGCGAGAATCGCCTTGAAGTTGTTTTCTTTGGCTTGACGACGAACCAAGAGGTTCAATCGACCGTACACGTCCACGCCTTTCCCCTCTTGTTCGCGCGCGGTGTCCATCTGATACTGCGCGGCGTCGAGCGCGAGGGTGAAGACGCGCTTGGTGCCGACGACTTGTTTCGGCTCGGCCTCGTCGCGTCGCGCCCTCGATCTGAATTCCTTCAGGTACGTGCCCTCGCCGTCGCGGATGTCGATGACCTCGGCGCCTCGAACGTGTCGAAGACCAAAGTGCTCGCCGGGATTGGCGGCGTCGCTCGAACTCGGCCCGACGCCTTCGCAATCGAGCATGAAGACGACGTCGTGCACGCGCAACTCATCCCACTCTGCGCGCACATCTGGGCGCGCCGTCTTGAAGTCTACGGTCACCTCGACGGTAACGCTCGACGGTTTCGACTCACCCACGTCCGGTTTGCTCACGTCGACGATCGTGACGCCGTTCGGCGGAATCTCGACGGCCATGCGCGCCCAACCGTTGAAGCGCGCTCTGGAACCGCTCGGATTGGCGACGGGTTGCATGCGCTTCAAGACGTCTGCTAAATCTTCACGAATCTCGTACGTTGCCTCCAAACGGAACAGGTTAAAGTTCCGAAGCAAGTAATCGTGCATCGTCAGGAATTGTAAGTTCAACTTCGGTAACGCGAGCGCGCCTTGCCCGTCGTATTCGATGCTCGGAATGACGTTTTCGTTCCACAAAACTTCCTCGTTCGGATACAACGGCATGGCGTTGATCATCTGTCGTTGGCTTCGACGCTTCTCAAAGACGTTCACCATGACCTCGAGCAAAAACTTTGGATCCTTCGCCCACGGATCGTCCGGATCGCACAATCTGAGTTGCCTGGCGACGAGCCTGTGTAATTCCTCCGGCTCGAGCACTGATAGGTGCTGCACGAGATTTTTACGTCTCTCCACGCCGGCGCAGTTCCCGAGGGCGAGATCCTTGAGCTTTGGAATGTGCTTGAACGCCAAACGCTGGAACTGCAGCAGACGATCGTAATGCGCTGAGGCGACGTCTTCGTCGCTCAGCGACGCGCCCGTGTGATCGTCGATTTCAAAGTACTGGTAAAAGGTGAACAAATCGACCAGTTGCGTGTAAAGACGACCGCTCGGCGCGTCGTACAGAGGCATCATGCGCGCTTTCACCAAGAGCGCCTTGTCGCTCATGAGCGTGCGCGTGAATCGTCGCGTGGGAAGCTGCGCGAGCAAGTCGATGACCAACTCCATGAAGCGTTCGCAAAAATGAACCGCCGCCGCGTCTTCCACGTGCGACGCGAACTCGATGAAATCATCGATCATTCTCAACAACCACGACGATTCCCTGCGTTCTCGCAGCGGCACGTGCGTTTCACCGGCGTCCGCAGCCTTTTTCACCGCCTTGGCTTCCTTTTTCAACATCTTCGCGTGATGCTTGGCCAACGCCTCGTGCTTTGTCAACTCCAACTCCAACCGTCCCGCGCTCAGCTTGCTCCACAGCGGCAACGATACCAACGGCAACACCACCCCGCGCACGATTTCATTCTCGAGCGACGCGAACGCCCGAATCATAAACATCACGCACGCCGTCTTCTCCGTCGGCGTCAGCGTCTCGTACGCGTCCAACGCGCTCTCCAACACGTTTCTAAATCCATCCGCGTTCTCTCCCCCGAACGCCCCGAACCCGTCCACGCCCTGACGAAACTTTTCATTCACCGCGTAAATCACCGACATGACGTGCGCTCGATCGCAATTCGCTCGATCTCTCGATCCCAGCGCGAGAAACCGCTCGGCGTACGCCGTCGCGTCCAACACTCGTAATCGCCCGATCGCCGGCGCCTCGTTCCCACCGCCCAGATCCTCCTCGTAGATTTTTCGAACGACATCACCATCGTACGTCGTCTTCCCATCGTCTCTTCGCCAGTGCGCGCGCGCCACCGCGCTCAGCGCGTCGTTTTCGATCGCCCGCAGCGTTAATCCCTTCCCTCGATGACTCTTCCTCCTCGTCTCCCTCTCCCTCTCCCTCTCCCTCTCCCTCTTCCCCACCGCGCCCCTCGCGCGCGCCGTCGTCCCCTCCCCGCGTCTCTCGACCCCCGTCTCCCCCTCGTTCGCGTCCGACGCTCGCGTTCCCCCTCGTCGCCGCTCGCCCGTCGTCCCGTCCCCGCGCGTCCCCGCGGCGGCGTTTTCGAGCGCTTTCCTCGCCTCCGTCGACGGCGATCGCGACCGCGTCGATCGACGCGGCGGCATCGCGCGCGGTGGTCGATCGCTCGCCCGCGCGTCGCCCTCGCTCGTCCACGCGCCGAGTCTCCGAGTCCCGCGCGCGCGTCTTTTCGGTCCGTCCCCGAGACGAATGAAATTGAATGAAATGAAATGAATGAATGTCGGACTTGTCGGACTTCCGTCACGCCTCGGCGCGCGATGGCCACCCCGCTCGTCACCGGACTCACCGTCGCCGCCGCCGCGCTCGCGATGCGCTCGGTGGTGACGACGATCGAGGCGTGGGCGCTGGCGGGCCCGCGCGCGCGCGCGTTTTACCAGGGCGGGTTCGAACCCACCATGACGAGACGAGAGGCGGCGCTCATCCTGGGCGTGCGCGAGAGCGCGGCCAAGGGGAAGGTGTTGGAGGCGCACAGACGGGTGATGATGGCGAATCACCCGGACGCGGGCGGGAGCGCGTTCCTGAGCACGAAGATTAACGAGGCCAAGGCGTTGTTGCTCAAGGGCAAGTCGCGCGCGCGCGAGCCGCTGTGAACGAGACGGAGGGCGACGGTCGTTCGAACGGGATGAACGAACGAATGAATGAATGAGGGTGGGTGTGCAGTAGTATTCTTTGCGCTCGGTGAGACGACGCGCGCGCGAACGAACGAACGAACAAACGAACGGACGCGACTTGTAACGAGGCGTAGACGCGCGCGACGACGCGCGCGAGGCAAACAGACGGCATCTCGCGACGCGTTCGCGTCGTCTTCGGCCCGAACATGTCGCGCGCGAGCGCGATGCCGGTGGTGGCGCGCATCGCACGGTGCGCGCGAGGCGCCGGCGCGCGCGCTCGGTCGATCTCGTGTCGAGAGGAGGCGCTCTTTTCCCACGACGCGCCACCGCCCGATGGGACGCACTTCGACGTCGTCGTCGCCGGGAACGGTCCGATCGGTGCGGCCGTCGCGAGGAGGGTGTGCGAACGCGCGCCGAAGGCGTCCGTGCTCGTGCTGGACAGCGAACGGTTGACGAGCGGGAGCGATGACTTGGGGCGCATCGTCAGACCGCTCGACGCCGAGGGTCGGGACGACTGGACGACGGCCAACGTGAGGTCGATCGAGGCGTTCGAGGGAATGGCGAAAGAGTCCGGGATCGAGTTTTTCACTCGTCAAGGGTCGTTGGCGATCGGGAGCGAGGCGTTCGTGGAGCGAGGAGCGAGTCGCTTGCGAGAGAGAGGGGTCGCGCACGAGCGGGCCGAGGCGACGAGCGGACGGTTGGCGGAGAAGTTTCCGTTTTGGGGGGACGTTGACGTGCCGGAGGAGTACGAGGCGGTGTGGGACGACGTGGGTGGATTTGTAAACCCGCACGCGATGCGTGCGGCGCAGAACGCGCTGATGCGACGCGCGAGCGGTGGTGAGGCGAAGATTGTTCGCGCGACGTGCGAACGCGTCGAGAGCAATCGAGAGATGGGGACGTGTTCGATTCGCACGTCCACGGGGGTGGAGTACACGTGCGGGACGTGCGTTTTGGCGTGTGGGTGTTACACCGAACCTCTGGCGCGCGAGTGCGGACTGTTGGAGAGCGATAAAGACGAGGTGAAAAGTTTTGGCGAGGTGAAAATCGCGCGGAGAACGGTGTTGCTCGCCGAGGTGCTCGAATCCGAAGTTCGAGGCGCGTTGGCGTCCATGCCGACGATGAAGTACGAAGTCCCGCGTCACGTTCTCGACGCCGCGCGCGTTAAATCGGAGACGAACGCCGGAGGGAGCGATCACAGTCGAAACGAGGCGAAATCCGTGTACGTGTTGCCGCCCATTTATTATCCCGGTCCGACGCCGTCGGCTGGTTGGTACGTGAAAATCGGCGGTGGTCCGCTCGATTACTTCGATAAATCTGACCCAAGCTTCGTGCGCACCGAGAGCGAGCTGGAGGAGTGGATGGCAGGTTCGGGCGACGAGGCTGTGGCCGATCAACTCCACGAGATTTTGTTTCACATGTTCCCGAAGACGAATTTCCAGAGTTTGACGTCCAAGGCGTGCGCGTACTCCACCTCGCCGGACGGCGCCATCAAGACACAAATCCTCGGCGCGGGTGAAAACATCGTCGCCATCGCCGCGTGTCAGGGTAAAGGCGCCGGTCCCGCCGATTCCATCGGCGTCGACGTCGCCGACATCGTCGCCGCGCGTCTCGGCAATTCATAAAAGCACACATTCATTAATTAAACATCGTCTACGTACTGTACAGTCAATCCGCGAGCGTCGCTCTACGCTTTCCGTTTGCCTCCTCTTCCACCCACCATGGCGTCGCGATACCTCGCGTCCATCGCGTCGCCTCGACCGCGCTCAGCGTCCTCCAACAGCGCCAACAAATTCGCTTTATTCCTCTCTCGCAACGTCATCTCCTCGATGCCCTCGCGACGACCGCGCGCCTTCAACAGCGCCGCTCTGGCCTCTCTCGCGTCCCCGGTCGTCTTCGTCGTCGTCGTCTCGATGAGCGCGTACGTGCCCGCGAGCGGGAGGGCGACGCAGGCGGTGAAGGCGAAGACGCCCATGGCGAGTTTGGAGCGCGCGGTGACGCGCACGAGGGTGCGATACGCCCCGGAGGTTTCCCAAAGGAACCTAGACATCGCGTTCGACGCGTCGGACGGGTGCGCGCGCGCGTCGGCGCGCGGATGTGTGACGAGCGACGCGTCCCGAGTGTGGATGCGTTTCGGCGCGCCGCGCGCCGCGGCGTTCGGGACGACGCGGTGGACGTCGACGCGGTCGGTGCGTCGCGCGTGGATGAGATGTATGAGAATTTTTTATTACACGTCTCACGCGCGTCCAGACGAGGTCCCGGACCCGACCAACACGCGAGCTTCGCAGAGAAGATAGACGACGATGAACGCGACGTACGTGCCGAAGGCGGCGTTCGCCATGGAGAGCGGGAGCTCGAACTCTCGAGGCGAGCGAGATTTGAGCTGGGAGATGAAAAACATGACGGCGAAGAGAGAGCCGATGGAGAGGACGAGTTCGCCTTGTTTGACGTCGTAGGGTAAGTTGCCGATCATGGCGGTGAGAAAGACGACGGAGGAGGCGAGGCCGATGAGGAGGTTGAAGACGGGACCGGCAAAGCACGCGACGACGGCCATCGTGACCTGACCAGCCTTGGCGACGGCGCGACAGGCGATGAGATCGCCGATGCCGTCGCCCCACGCGACGAAGAGGACGCCGAAGATTTCTTCGTCGACGCCCACAATCTTAGAGAGCGCGCCCAGAGCCATGACGAGTTCGTCTGACATGAAGTGCATCCAAGAGATGGACTGGATGAAGGCGAACGTGCTCGCGAATTCGGTCGACGCGGGCAACGGCGTCGTTTTGTACTTGACGGCGATGATGGAGGAGACGGCGAAGCAAAACAACGCGGAGAGCGCGCAGTTGTACACCATCACGGTGGCGGGATCCGAGCTCACCGAATCGAAGAATTCGTTCCCGGGGGCGGATAAGAAGAAAAACGGACCGAGGAATCCGAGCACGATGGCATACGGTTTATTCATGAATCCCGCACGGACGACAGGCATGGTGAACGCCATGGCGACGCGCAGCGGCACGGTGAGAAAGGAGAGTTTCTTCTCGTACTCGGTCATGTCGGCAGTCGCCGACGCTACGATACCGTCGCCATCCTTATCCGTCGTCTTCATCGGGCGCACGGACCCTTTGATGTCGTCGGGGCCGCCCTTTTGAGACGCCAAATCGAACAACGGTTGGAGTCGCTCGCCGCGACCCGAGGATCGAGCGCCGCCCTCCTCGAGCGAAGGCCCGTCGGCAACTTCGGGCGCGTTCGTCACGAAAGCGGTGATGCAAAAGTACGCGGCGTACGTGACGAAGAACGTCAAGGCGTACCACATCTTAAATACTCCGAAGGACATGCCCAGCATCAACGCGATGTTGGCGATGGCGAACGTCCCCATTGCCGCGCCGAGCGGTTCTTTGCCGACGTACACCGCGCCGTTCGGGGCGGCTCGAATGACCACTCCCAAGACGACGGTGGCGATAAAAAACCCACTTCCGAGCGTCGATCCGACGACAACGTTCAAATTCGGCGACACGCCTTCTGAGAGCTCGGAGACCTGCGCGTACAGATCCGGCGCTCCGTTCCCCAGCGCGAGCAGCGTCACGCCCGCCACCTCGGGCGACATCTTCATCATCGTCGCCGTGTACTCGAGCGCGGGCACGAAGAACGTTCCCGCCGCCACCGCCAACGCGTACGTCGACGCGATCGCGACCAGCACCAATCCCAACACCGGGAAAAACATCGTCTGCAATCCGAACGCCTCCTCGTCGCAATACGCGTATCTCAGATACGACCCCAACCTTCCCTTGCACGCCTCCGTCTCTCGCACGTGCGCGCACTTCGCCGCCCTATCACCGACCACCCTCGCCGGCGCGCACGGCCACGCCTTCTCCGCCGCTCTCGTGCGCTTGAACTGCTCGCGCAACACCTCCTTCTTCGACGGCGGCGGCGGCGGCGGTTCCGGAGCGCGTCCCCGCCGTCCTCCCAACAGCGCGCGCCCACCCCCCGTCGACGCGTCGCCGCCGACCGCGAGCGCGTCTTCCACCGACGCCATCGCGCGCGCTCCCGTCGCGCGCGCCATCGCGCGCGCGCCGAGAACGGCGACGAGAGCCGTCGTCATCAACGACCACCGACTCGACGATTCCCATCGTCCGCGGCCGCGCGCGCATCGTTCGCGCGCGTCTCCTCGCGTTCGCGCATGTCCGAGCCTCGTCGCGCGTCGACGCGCGAGCGCGACGGATTGTGCCGCACATTCGGGCGCGCGAGGAGGCTCGGACATGTCCGCGACCGCGCGATCGCGGCGACGCGCGGCGTCGACGACGACGGCGTCCATCGCGGCGCTGTTCGACGCGCGCGAGAGGCGACGCACGGCGGCCGAGGGCGCGGCGACGACGACGAGTCGTCATCGACATCTTTCAAAAGCGGCGATGGATTTGGTCGAGCACGCGCGCGCGAGCGGTCGCGTGCGTCCGTCGACGGCCGCGGGGGCGGTGGAAATGTTTCTGAAACCGTACGGCCCGGACGCGGCGAGCGTGACGCCGACGTTCGCGGGGGATGAGTTTATTCGGTTTTGTCTCGAGCGACAGCTGGACGACGACGACGAAGAAGAAGAAGAAGAGGACGAGGAGGAGGATGAGATCGCGTCGAGCGATGAGGAGGAGGAGCGGGAGACTCGGACGCGATCGGGGAATCCGTCCGCGGCGACGGGAGGGGTGGTGGAGCTCGAGGTGGAGAGTGATTTATCGGATTCGTCGCCGCCGGCGAAGCGTCGCGCGCGCGCGTCGACGGCGAATCTGAATCGAGGGAACGATGACGACGAGATCGTCATTCTGAGCGATTCAGACGACGGGGACGATTCGGAGAGAGAGCGCGAGCGCGCGAGACGCGTGGTGGGGAACCATGTGATGGGTGGAAGCAAGGCGTGGTCGAGAGAGGACGGGTTCGGTCGAGCGACGGCGCCGGCGTTTACGGGGCGGGGCACGACGAACGGGGTGGAGTTTCGACGAGGTGAGGCGGTGTTGGCCATGGCTGGCGTCATAGCGCCCCTCGCGCGGAAACGACCGATGACGGCGACATCAGCGTCGGACGCGCTCGAGCGACGCGCGAACGAGACGCAAACCAATCCGCCCTCGGCGGCGCCGCGAGGCGCGCCGCCGGATGATTGGCGAGAGATGGATGATTTCGATCTCGCGAACAGAATGGTGTTCAAGAACCGTTCGTTTCGTCACTGTCAGCGCGATATTTGCGAGCAGAGCGTGCGAGGGTGCGATTGTTTCGTGTTGATGCCCACGGGCGGCGGAAAATCGTTGTGTTACATGCTCCCGGCGATTTTACAGGGCGGCGTAACAGTCGTCTGTTCGCCGCTCTTATCCCTCATCCAGGACCAGGTGTCGCACTTAGTGAAGGATTTCAGCGTTCCCGCCACTTTTCTCAGCTCGGCACAATCGCAGGGCGACGCCGTGGCGGTGTTTCGAGAATTACGCAAACGCCGTCCGACGATTCGATTGTTGTACGTGACGCCCGAAAAGCTCGCCTCGAGCGCGGCGTTGGCGGACGTGATGCGCGCGTTAAACGACAACGGGCTCTTGACACGATTCGTCATCGACGAGGCGCACTGCGTGTCGTCGTGGGGACACGATTTCCGTCCAGATTACAAGGCGCTGGGATGTCTGCGGAAAGACTATCCAAACGTTCCGATCACCGCGCTCACGGCGACGGCGACGCCGGCGGTGCGCGCCGACGTCATGAAGATATTAAAAATCACCAAGACGGCGCGATCGTTCGTCGTGACGTTCAATCGTCCGAACATCTCTCTCGCCGTGCGCCCCAAACGCGATCTCCACGATTTAGAAAAATTCGCCGAATGGATCGCCGACGAATTCGGCGCCGACGACGCCGGCATCGTCTACTGTCTCAGTCGCGACGAGACGGCGAGTGTCGCGCAGGCGTTGAACGACGCCCGCGCGCGTCGACATCGCGAGGGACTCCCACCCGGACCCAGCGCGACGTCGTATCACGCCGGCATGACGGATTCGCAACGATTGGCCGTGCAAAACAAATGGATGTCCGGAGACGTCGCCGTGTGTTGCGCGACGATCGCCTTCGGCATGGGCATCGATAAACCCGACGTTCGGTGGGTCGTGCATCACTGCGCTCCGAAATCTCTCGAAGGTTTATACCAAGAGGTCGGGCGCGCGGGACGAGACGGTCTCCCGGCGCGAGGCGTCGTGCTGTACGCGAGACAAGACATCGGACGCATCGAGCGATTGATTAAAATGCCGCAAAAGGGCGTCTCCAAGCGGAGTCGATTGGAAAAGTCGATTCCGCTCTTGCGCGCGGTGGAGACCTATCTCGAGGATCGTTCGACGTGTCGACGCGTGGCGTTATTGAAATATCTCGGGGAGAGCGTGTCCAGCGCCGTGTGCGCGCGCACGTGCGATAATTGTCGTCGGCGCGCGGGTCTGGAACCCGCCGACGACGCCGAGTGGGACGCCGCCGTCGCCGCCAAGGCGCCGCCGAAGAAACGCACCGCATCCGCGGGTGGGAAGACCAAACGCAAGCGCAAGTATAGCCGCGGTAAGCGAACCGCGAAATGACCGACCGGGAAGCGTGTGTTCTTGTAGTGTCTCAGCGCCGTCGTCGAGCGTTATCCGCCGGCTCGAAACTCCACGCCTCGACGGCGTCGACCCCTCGACCGCACTTTCGCGCGCGCGCACGCACGCACGCACGCGCGACCATGTCCGCGACGACGAGCGCGGCGATGTGCGCCCTTTCGACGTCCCGCGCGCGCGTGCGATGCGCCGCGAAACGCTCGAGCATCGAACCGCGCGTCATCTCTCGAGGTGGGCGTCCCGACGGGAACGCGCGCGGGGACGACGCCCCGACGCCGCTGAGCGACGCCAAGCGGGACTCGTTACCGCCGGAGATGTTGGTGGACGATCCCTGGGAGAGCGAATCGTTCGATGGAATCGGAAACGCGATGCAAAACGCGCTGGTGGCGATCGCGTTGATGGGCGCGGTGGCGGGCTTTTACGCGACGTCTACGTATAACGAAGGCGCGGTTGAGGTTGATTATCAGAGCTATTCGTCGCCGGAGGAGGCGGTGTCGGACACGTTGCGTAAGGTGAACGCGTTACAGAGCGCGCCGAGTGCGGAGGTGGAGGCGAGCGGCGAGGCGAGCGGCGAGGCGACGGAGGCGGTCGCGGCGAGCGAGCCAGAATCGTAGAGCGCGTGGTCGTCGGAATCGTTAGAGTTTTAAAGCATCGTCGTCTATTTTCGTGACGTTTTGCAATTTTTCCATCGCGAGCGCGTGACGCGCGGTGGCGAGTTCCTCGGCCAAAGCGGCGCGACGACGCTCGGCGAGGCGAGACTCCTTGGCGGTCAAGTCTCGAATCTTTTCCTGAAGCGCGCCGATGCGGTGTTCCAGACGCAATCGGTCCTCGCCCGCTGGCGTGGTGAGGTATTCGTTCACCAACGCCTCGCTCTTCGCCGCGGTGATCTCTGCGCTGAGTTGTCGACGCTCCGCCGTCCGCGCCGTCTGTCTGTGCGCCTCGACGCGACGCTCGAGCTCCTCGACGGTTCGCGCGCGATCTTTCAATTCGCACCGAAGTTCGATGTTTTCGTCGCGAACACGCTCGAGGGCCGCGTTCTTTTGCGTCAATACGTCGATAGTCTCCTCAGCGCGCGTCGCGCGACGAGCCGCCGCGTCCGATTCATCCGCGCGCTCGCGCGCCTCGACGCGCAGACTCTTCGTCTTCTCCAGGAGCTCCAAGCGCTCGCGCTCGCTCGCGCGCAAAGCATCGCCGCGTTCGCAAACGAGCGCCTCGAGCGAACGAATTTGATTCTCCAAGGCCGCTTCGCGGTCTCGTCCTCGCGCCGCGGTCTCGCGCTCGACCTCCATCGCGCGCTCCAGTAGCGTTCGGAGTCTCTTCGCGCGCCCACTCGTCGCCGTTTCATCTTCCATCAATCCCTGCGACCGCGAGACGTCAATTCATCGTCAGCTCTCGAATCGCGCGTATTTATGTGCACGAAACGTTTACCCATCGAACGTTCGACGCACCTTGAGGAGTCGCGAGCGCTCGAGGGTTCGGACGTCCAACGCATCCAACTCCTCCGTCGCCGCGGCGAGCTCGCCGAGCGCCACGGATTCATCGTTCGAATCCATCCCTCTCGACCGACGTCGCGCTCAAATGCTCAACGCAACAGCCGCGATAAAGCTACGCCGACCTCTCCTGCCTCGTCGATGAACGCGACGGAGGACGTGTGACGCGCCGTCTCCGCGCGTTCCCAAAAATAGAGCCTCAACAGTCTCACCACCGAGGTAACAACCCCACTCCGGTCCGCGTTGACCCAGCGTCATGGGCGTCCCATGGTTTCGAATGATCATGATGATCGTGATGCTCAGTTCGGACGACGTCGAGGGCGCGTTGGCCAACGTCGCGCACGTTCTCTTGGGTTGGTCCCTTCGCGAGCTCTTTCACATTCTTCAACAAGTCATCATCGTGCCCAAGCTCGTGCGCGCGGGGAGAGTCCACCCGGAGGTGTGGCGGCGGGCCAAGTTTCCTTGGACGGCGGTGTGTTTTCACCTCGCGTGCAGTGGAGGCGTGCAGTGGGGGTTACACAAGGCGGGGCGGGCGCGTTTGGGATATTTTTTGATAATCACCACCGGCGCGTTGCCCGTGTTCAAGTGTCTCACGTATCCGCGCGTGTGGCCCATGGTGCCGTTCGTGGCGTGGGTGCTGTACGCAACGTGGTATTTCGAGGGCGCGCAGGAGTTGTTCGTCGGTTTAGCTTTGTTCCAGGGCGTGGCCACGGCGCAGGAGACACGCGCGTATTACTTTGGGCCAAGCGCTACGTGGTCGTTCGCCATCTGGCTCGCCGCGTTCGCGGCGTCGTTTCCCATCGTAGTCATATTCGGGGCGGCGTATTTTTATTCTCACAAGTTTGAGCGGTTCATTCGACGAAGGAAGAAGCCCGAGTACGAGACGTTGTGGTTGTATTTCGAGAGGTACGCGCGCGCATTGGGATACTCTGATGAGGAAGGCGAGGATCCGTTTCGAGTCCTCGGCGTCGGTCGTCACGCCACGTCGTCGCAGGTGCGCAAAAGATACAGAGACTTGAGCATGCGGTATCACCCGGATAAGACCGGGAACGACCCATCGAAGAAGGAGCTGTTTCTAAAGATACAAAAGGCGATGGAGATGATCACCAACGGCGTCGCCGACGATGCCAGACCCGCTCGCGAACAGGCGGTTCGCGATCGAGTCTTCGCCACCATCGCGCGATGTGGCTCCTTATGGACCATCGTCGCCATTTGGATCGTCATTTCCATCGGTCACGGCGTGGTGCACCTCGCCAAACGCCGCGCGGACGACGAATCCGGCGCCGCCGACGGCCGCGAGCCCATGACCGTGGGTCCATCCTTCGTCGGCGCCAACATCTTCGGTTTCAACCGCCACCGTCCTCGCCCGCGCGGCGTCGAAAATCTCAACGCCGGCGGCGCCCGCGTCGTCGGAAATCGCCGCGTCACCGCGCCGAGCGGTCCCGCGCCCGTCATCGACGCCGACGCCGACGAAATCGAAACCACCGCCGACGACGACGCTTCCCCGAAAACCTCCACGAACGACGGTCGAACGAGTTAGAATAATTTCATAGATAATCCTAGTCGCTTCCAGTCTCCACCGCGACGCGCTCGAGCGCTCGCCTCGTCTCTCGCGCGGTCTCGCCCTCGTCCGTCGTCGCTCCAGGGTCACCAGCCACCTCGGAATCGTATCCACGTCACACGCGCGCGCGACGGACGCACATGTCGACCGCCGGCGCGTTCGTGACGAGCGGGAACGTCGACGGCGTCGCTTCGCGGCGACTCGCGCGATGCGCGCGCGGCGTCGCGACGGTGCGGGCGACGCGCGGGACGATGGGGACGACCGCGCGGTGTGGGACGGGGACTTCGCGCGCGATTGAGCGCGCCGCGAGGCGTGGGCGAGCGATGGCAACGTCGGGGCGCGGGGAAGAGGTTTTCGCGCGCGCGTCGAGCGCGTCGATGAGCCTGGACGAGGACGAGGACGGAGAGACGGTGGAGATAAGATCGTCGCCGGCGAGCGGGAGGGCGAGACGGGGAGGCGTGAGCTCGACCTCGAGCGACTCGCGCGCCGAGGAAGAACCGCTGACGTACGAGAACGCGGCGTTGGAGCGTAAGGGAGAGCGACGAGTCGGTGTGCTCTCCTCGCGCGGGTCGACGATGCAGTTGTTGGGGAGCGAGGAGGCGACGACGTCGGGTGAGGGCAAACCGCTGAAGATCAACCAAGACTTGACGCTGTATCGCGCGCGAAAGCTGCGGAACGAGGCCGGGTTCATGAAGTCGAAGGACGATAGGTTGTCGAAGCGATACGAGGCGATCGCCATGTTCGAGAAGGCGATGGCGTACGACGTGACGGACGGGCGGGCGTATTGCGGCATCGGGAAGATTTTGACGCAGATGGGTCGACTCGACGAGGCGCGAGAGGTGTACCAAGCGGGCGTGGACGCAAAGGGTGGTGATAACGCGTACCTCTGGGTGGCGCTCGCGGTGCTCGAGGAGAAGGCTGGTAACAAGGTGTTGGCGAGAAAGTATTACGACGCCGCCACGGCGGCGGATAAAACGCACGCCGCCGCCTGGCACGGATGGGGCACGCTGGAAAAGAACATGGGCAACTACCAACGTGCGAGAGAGCTGTACATTAAGGGTATTCGACAAGTTCCTCCACAAGAGGCGTCGGCGCACTTGTACCACTCGCTCGGCGTGATGGCGTTCGAGCGAGGTCGTACCTCGGAGGCTCGGGAACACTTTAGACAGGGCGTTCGCACGGAAGCCGGTAGAAACTCAGCAGCCATCTGGCAATCGTGGGCAATCTTGGAGGGTCAAGCGGGAGACGAGGAACAGGCGCGCAAGCTATTCCAGAAGGGTTTGATGGTGGCTCCGAAGAGCAAATACATCTGGCTGGCGTGGGGCACGTGGGAAGCCAAGCTCGGATACGTAGACCGCGCCAAGGAACTTCTTGCCAAGGGCTGCAAGTTGAACCCGTTAGATCCATACTTGCTCCAAGCCTTGGCCAGGCTCGAAGCCGAGCAAGGTGATCTGGAGGCGGCGAGAAAATATTTCGACCAAGGCACCGTGCTCGATCCCACGCACCAAGCCAACTGGAATGCGTGGGCGATGGCGGAGTGGCGAGCGGGAGAGATCGATCGGGCGCGCAACCTGTTTCAGCGGGGCGTGTGGGTGAACCCGAAACATATCAACGCGGCGAATCTTTTCCACGCCTGGGGTGTGCTCGAATCGCGCGAAGGGAACATTTCTCTCGCGCGTCAACTGTTCAAGTGCGCCGTCAACGTCAACAAGAGCAGCGAGCGCATCTGGCTCACGTGGGCCATGATGGAAGAGAACCAAGGCGATGATATTCGCGCGATAGAGATTAGAAACATGTGCTCTCAGCGAATGGCGGAAGCATCCGTCGGCGAGACTGATTTGTCTCCCGCTGCAGGCACTTTCCGCCCGCTCATAGAGACACTTTCGTCCCTTCTCGGTCTCGAGGCACCCAGAGTGTCGACAGAGGAAGAAGAGCGCTTCGATTCTACCGAGCTCTCGGAAGCTGAGCTCATGTACGGCAACGCAGACTCGGGATCGGCCTGATGAGGATTACTCTTTACTTCGATATGTAAACGCACTTTACAAGTTTATACATAACTTTTCTCGGTCGCAAAACACGCGGTATTTACGCCAACGCCTTGGCGATTTGCGCCTCGACGGTCGCCGCGGGCTTGTTCGCGTCGATTCCGGTGACCTTTTCCTTCTTGTTGTAGTAATCGATCACCGGAGCGGTTTGCGTGTGGAACGCCGATAATCGCGACTTTAACGTCTCGGCGTTGTCATCCTTTCGCTTCATGAGAGGCTCACCCGTGAAGTCATCCTTACCCGGAACCTTCGGCGGCGCAAACTTGGTGTGGTACGATCGACCGCTCGCCTGGTGGATCCATCGTCCCTCCACTCGCTCGACCAAGACTTCATCCGGAACTTCGAAATTCAGAACGGAGTCGATGGCGACGCCCTTCGCGCCCAACATCTCATCCAGCTTCACCGCCTGCGGCACCGTTCTCGGGAAACCATCCAAGATGAAACCATTTCTGCACTCTGGCGCCTTGATGGCCTCCTCGATGATGCCGACGACGATGTCATCCGACACGAGCGCGCCGCTCTCCATGGCTTGCTTTGCCTTGACGCCGTTCGGGGACTTGGCCGCGACCGCCGCGCGAAGCATGTCACCGGTGGCGAGATGGCAGAGGCAGTGCTCCGCCTTGATTTTCGGCGATTGTGTGCCCTGTTTGCGAGACGCGAAACGCGGTCAGTCGACGCTCGGGCGCTCGAACGCGTAGACGATGGTCGAGTGACTCGGTTGGGGACGGCGGTCGACATCGCCGCACCTTGCCGCAGCCCGGCGGGCCGATGAGGATCAGACGCTTCTCGGGCTTCGTCTGACACTCTAAGCGTCGAGCGATCTCTGCCATGAGGGCGTCGGTGGGGACCTCCTCGAGCGACATGACGACGACAAAACAGACCCCGTTTGAGGTTTTCTCGCGAGGCGCGCGACGCTTTCTCTGTTTGTGGACTCTCGAGGCTAATGCGAGCTCGCTATCGATTGAAATGGTGTCTACTTTTGCTTGCGTTTACCGTCCAGGGCGCGGAATCGCGCGTCCCAGTTCGCCTTGACGGTCTCTTCGAAGTCCTCCTCCTCTTCGGCGGCGGCGCGCACGTTGACGTCGGTCGGCGACCAAGGGTCGTCGGCGGCGGCGGCGCCCGCCTTGAGCTTCCGCTCGGCGTCTCTGTCGCGAGAGACGCCGAATTCGATGGTTTTGGCACCGAATAATAATCCGGAACCGATGATCGCGAGTGGGAGTAATTTCGCGCTCGCGGCGGCGGCGATGGATCCTCCGAAGACGCCGAGAAAGCCGAGCGCCGGAAGGCTGAGCAAGAGCACCAACGCGCCGACGAGACTCGCCACCGCCGCCGTTCCGACGAACATGAGCAACAGTCCCGGAAGCGCCAACACGGCGACACCGACGACGACCGGCAATACCGCGGCGGATATGGCCGCGCTCACGCCCCCGGCGACCGCGGTGGCGACGGACGCCGCCGTGAGCGGATATTCTCCCACCCAGCGGATGAGACCTTTCGACCCGCCCAACGGCGACGCCGCGGGGATCTCGTCCGCGGCGAACTCGCACAGTTGCTTCCAACGCTTGCGAATCTCCTTTTCTCGGCTCCACCACAGAAACGCGGTCGGGGACGCGGCCGCGCGGCGAGATGAACGACGGCTCGCGCACCGCGTCGAGGCGAAAGATGCGCGCTCGGTCGCGCGCACGGCGGCGCGGAAGGAGACGGCGCGCTCGTGACGCGCGCGACGCGATGACGTTGACGCGGGCGTCGCGACGAGCGAGGCGTTGACGGCGCGCGCGGCGATCATGACGGCGAGCGCGCGGTGACGTCTGAGGGCTTGGCGCGAGCGTCCGCGCGGCCGAAGAATAAATACCGAGAGTTGAATATTTACAGACCCACGAGGGATTCGCTGAGCGCCCACAGACGACGCGCCTCGTCCACGTCGTTAGATTCTTTACTCGATTCCGTGGGCACGAAGGCGTGACCGGTCGGGGGCGTCCCCGGCGAGAGCGTGTTGTTGTAGTACAAGCCGCCTCGGTCGCCGCCGAGCGAAGGATCGGTGAGCATGAAGACGAGGCAATCGCCGCCTCCGGACACCGTCTCCGCGACGTGAAAGACGTTGTTCACGGCGAAATCAAAGACTTTGACGAAGAGTGGATTTTGGTTTCGGAACAGACCGGTGCGAGTGATGAGTCCGGGACCGAAGGCGTTCACGGTGATTTTCGAGTTTCGCTCGCGAAGACGTCGCTCGAGTTCGTACGTGAACAGCAAATTCATGAGTTTGGAGTCCTTGTACGCCTTGTCCGCATCGAACTCTTCCCCGGACGCCATCTCGAACGCCGCCCCTTGGGTCTCGATGCCGGATAAGTCACCGAGCGTCGCGCCCTTGCCCACGCCGCCTCCGGGCGACGCCGGGTCGTGCACCTCGGACGCCGTCACGACGATTCGCGGATGCGTCTCCGAGCTCTTCTCCAGCTCATCGAGAAGCATGTTCGCCAATAGAAAGTGTCCCAGATGATTCACCCCCACCGTCTCCTCGAAATTTTCCTTGGTACGATGCACCACCGGGTCGCCCGAGTACTCGACGCCCGCGTTGAGCGCCAATGCGTCAACGCCACCGTTCGCGCGCACCTCTCTCGCGAACGCGCGCACCGATTCCAAACTCGCCAAATCACACCCGTAACATTCGACGTCATCATCCGCGACCGCGTTCGAGTACTCGAAAATCTCTCGCTTTGCAGCCTCCGCCATGGCGCGCGTTCGACACGCCAACGCCACCGTCCAATCCCCGCTCGCCGCGAGTTTCTTCGCCGCGTCGAGTCCGATCCCCGAGTTCGAACCGGTGATCACGACGCGCTTCTTCCTCTTCCCACCCTCCTCTTCGTCGTCCTCGTTCGCGCGCGCGGCGAACGCGACCGACGCGCACAGGAGTCCCATCGACGCGAGCGCGTCCCGACGCGAACGCGTCGTCGTCGCGTCGTCACCGCGCGCGCGAACGGGCGTCGCGCGCGTCATCGTCGTCGTCGGTCGTCCTCGCGTCACCGTCACCGTCGCGCGCGTCATCGTCGTCCGCATCGCGAGCGTCATCGCGGTGTGACGCCGCACTCGTCGTCTCGAGGAAATCCCACGCATGCGCGCGGCCTCCACGGTGCGATCCCTCCGAGCGCCGAAGACGCGAATCGTCATGGGCGCCAGAGCGTCAAGACCGCGCGCGTTTCTCGATAACGCCGACATCCCGGGCGTCTCGAACGGGTGCGAGGGCGCGCCCGAATCGAAGTGGAATCGAGGCATGAACTTGCCCATCGTCGCCGACGAGAGCGTCATGTCGCAAAAGGCGCACGGAACGTGCGAACGACCGGTGATGCGCGATCTGCGCTACGGCGTCGATCGCGAGCTCGCGGATCGAATCTGTTGTTTCAACAGACACTACGCCGAGCCCGCGGGATCGGGCTGGAACACGCGGTGGACGGCGGAGGTCTCGGGGGAAAAGGAGGTGACGTATTACGATTCGGTGAGCGGGAAACCGCTGTTCATCGCGCCGAGAGGGCGAACGTGGGAAGAGTTTGAGAGAGAGTCTCGCGCGCACGGGTGGCCGAGCTTTCGCGACGCGGAGATGGTGCCGGAAAACGTGCGGTGTCTGCGCGACGGCGAGTGCGTGAGCGTCGACGGGACGCATCTCGGACACAATCTTCCAGACAGATTGGGGAATCGATACTGCATCAATCTCGTCTCCGTCGCGGGGAATCCGGTGGAGGAAGGCGCGTGAGGACGGACGACTTCTCGATTCTCGAACCTCGCCACCGAATGAAAGAATGAATACTACATGATTACATCGTCGACCCGCGCGTCGTCTCCTCGCGTCGTCTCACCCCGCAAAGTCGAGTAAGAGCTGCGGTAAGACGCGCTCGAGATGTTCGCCGTCCACCGCGCGCGCACCCTCGACGTCGGCGAGCGCGCACGCGCGATGCGTCGCCTCCTCGATGAACGTTTCAATGAACTCGGCGAGTCGCTCCAACGCCTCGGGCTTGGCGTTGGCGTCGAATTCGCGAGGCGGTGCACCGTTCGCGCGTTCTTTTTCGTCATCGAGCGTCCACGCGCGACGCGCGATGGCGAGAACGAGCTCGAGCGGAAGTTCGTTGGCCATGACGACGCGCGTCGGCGTGTGCGGACGCGAGGCGCGCTCGACGTCGCATTGTCGTACGGTGGATGAGAGGTGAAATGGTGGACTACAGTGTGTGCTAAGCGACCGTGTTCGGTGGGTTCAGATCCAATCGCCCTCCTGGAGTTTGAGAGGGAGGTAAATTTGGCTCAGGTATTGGAAACCGTAACTCGAGAGCGCCTGGATTTCCGCCTTGGTCTTCGTCTCTAACATGATGTTGATCTCCTTGACCCAATCTGGATTGCTCTTGATGAAATCTTCGTTCAGCATGTGCTGACCGGTCTCAATATCCTTCGCGGTCATCTCCAGTCTGCATTGCTCGGGGATTTTAAACTTGTCCAAGTCGCTCGGTCGAACGCCTAGCCACTTGATGTCCGGCGTCGTCAGGTTACCGCTATCGAACGCCATGTTTTTCGATCCCTGCATGTACACAGAGATGATTTTCAAACCGTACGGATCGGCGTCCACCAAGGCGAGGACGGGGATCTTCAGGTCGCGCTTCACCTTGCTCAAAAACAGTCGGGTGGCGACGTCCGGTTGACCTTTGGCGGTGATGATGATGCACGGATACTTGTTGTAAAATCGATCCTCGGCGAGACGCATGAAGGCGGCGTCCTTCTCCACGAGTAACACGAATTTAGCGTCGGATCGCATGTCGGACACCTTGTCTATGTTGCTAGGAATCGCCTTCCCGCCGACGCCCATCTTGGTGCAGTCGATTTCGTCGCCGTCCTCCTTGTATTGCAAACGTCCCACGACGACCCCTTTCTCTGACGCCACGACGTGTAACGAGTTCCGCGTGCATCCAAGCATGCACGATATGTCATCCAGTACCGCGTCCGAGTCCTTCTGATCCTTGAACAACTTAACATCCGTGTAAAACAAGTCCCGTTTCGTCACGTGAATCCCGCGACTCAGCACCTGGTGCACCAACTGCATCACCCTCGTCAGGATGGTCACCTTTCGCACGCTCGACACCGTCGCGAAGTTCGCCTTGGTGGTTTTATTTTTGAGCACGATTCGATCGAGCTCCTCGAGGTACACCTGATCCGTCGCCCCTCGACTCGGCAAGACGTATTCGAACCCGTCGCCCGCCAGGATGCTCCTCGCCGCGGAGATCATCACCTGTTCGATCGCCGCCGCGATGACGTCCCCGTCGCGATCCTCCACCTCGCGATACTCCTTCGACAGCGCCACGTCCTCGAGCGTGCGCCTCGAGCACGCGCCCGCCTTCATCGCGCGCTCGAGCGCGCTCACGCGCGCGATGACGTTCGACAACGACCCGGCGCGTCCGTCTTGGCCGTCGCGCAGGCGCTCGAGGGCAAAGTTCACGCCCTCGTCCGGCGTCGCGCGCTTACGACCGCGCGACGACATCTCGTCGGACCCGATCCGTCGCGGCGTCGGCGCGTGACGTCGGCGCGTCCACCGTCGCGCGCGTCGCGCGGCGAGCGGCTGGCGGATGGATTTTGAACCTTCGGCTTAACCAGTCGTGACTCAATACATGAGTACCTACTCCACCACCGATCAGGACTCGTCGTGGGAGTCGACGTCGACGCCCATCGGTCCCCGCGCGCGTCACACGACGTCGTCGTCGACGACGACGCGCGGACCGATCGACGCGCGCGCGCGAACGACGCTCGGCGTCATGTTTGTCTCGAGCGCGGCGCGAGGCGCGGCGTCGCGAGGCGCCAGGCGCGCGGTGGCGACGCCGGGCGCGCGAGGGAAAAGCGTCGCCGTCGGGGCGCCGGCGCCGACGCGCGCGACGGTGATGCGCGCGACGACGCGGGCGGTGGCGCGAGGCGCGAGCGCGATCGCGCGCGCGAGCGCGAGGCCGACGTTCGTGACGACGCCCATCTATTACGTGAACGACCAGCCGCACATTGGACACGTGTACACGTCGACGGTGGCGGACGCGTACGCGAGGTATCGCCGCGCGAGAGGGGAGGACGTCTTCTTTCTCACCGGCACGGATGAACACGGATTGAAGGTCGAACAGAGCGCTGATAAGCGCGGGATCGAACCGCGGGCGTTGGCTGATGAGAATAGTAAAAAGTTTCGAGACGTCATGACGACGTACGATATTTCATTCGACGACTTTATTCGGACGACGGACGCGCATCACGAACGTCAGGTGCAGGCGTTCGTGAAACTGTTGCAAGAGAGGGATGCGGTGTATTTGGGGAGGTTCGAGGGGTGGTACGACGAGGGACAGGAGGAGTATTACACCGAGTCCAAGGCGAAGGAGCTCGACTACAAGAGTCCGATTAGCGGCAAGGATATGGTGCGCTCGAGCGAAGAAAACTATTATTTCCGTCTGAGCAAGTTTCAAAAGGAGTTAGAGGCTTTGCACGCGGACAATCCTGAATTTTTGACGCCGAGCGCGCGGCGGAACGAGATGATGGGACGATTGAGTGAGGGTTTGAATGACGTGCCGATTTCGCGCACCAACTTCAAGTGGGGCATCCAAATGCCGGACGACGAGAAGCACGTCATTTACGTGTGGATCGACGCGTTGATGAACTACATCACCGCCATCGGGATCGGAGATGGGAAAGACTCCGCATTGTACACCGATAGATCCAAGTATTGGCCCGCGAGCATGCACATCATGGCGAAGGAAATCTCTTGGTTTCACTCCGTCATCTGGCCCGCTCTCCTCATGGCGCTCGATTTGCCGCTGCCACAGCGCGTGCACGCGCACGCCTTTTGGATTCGCGAGGGACGGAAAATGTCAAAGTCACTGGGTAACTTTGTCGACTTGGCGTGCATGGACCGATTCAAGGAACACTACGGCTTGGACGCCATGCGATACTACCTCGCCGTGGAGGGACCCATCGGCGCGCAAGACGCCAACTTTAGCACCGACCGCGTCCAGGAGGTGTACTCGAGCGATCTCGTGAACACTTTGGGTAACAGCGTGAGTCGAACGACGGCCATGATCAACAAGTACTTCGGTGGTGAAGTGCAGAGTGAAGAGAAGGATGGCGAGCGGGTGACGTTTGACAACTGGGATTGGCCGGCGCGAACGACGGCGCAGGTCGAAGACGCCATGGCGGCGTACGACAAATTAGATTTGCCGCGCGCCGCGGCTGCGGCGAAGAATATCGTCATGGATGTCGACTTGTTCATCACCGAGACGGAACCGTTCCGCATGGCGAAGGATGAGACGAAGCGCGCTGAATTGGAGGCATGCTTGTATCAGTGCTTGGAAGCTCTCCGCATCGCCGCCGTGCTTTTGGAACCGCTTATGCCGAACAAAATGGCGGAATTCGACGCCGGTGTCGGTCTCGGTGAAGGGTCTTTGGAGGAGCGCATCCGCTGGGGGGGCTTGAAGGCGGGGACAAAGGTGACGAAACTCGCGCTGTTCCCTCGCGTCGAAGGCTTGGATGAAAACGGTGAAGCCGTCAAGGCGTAATCGGCGAACGCGTGCTGCAATATTACCGTATCGTTTACATGCTAGAGAATAATGTTATCGAAACCCCATTTTCTGTTTGTAGCTCAACTCCTCTTGAAGCGTGAGTCTGTCGTGCGCCCAGTTGCTACTACTGCGGCGACGGTCTCTGCTCGACTTTTTGAAGATTTTACCCAAGCTGCATGTGAGGCTCGGGTTGGGGAAGATCTCGTCCGGATCCACGTACGACTGCGCTCTGAGCTGAGGAACGAGCGCATCGCCGCGCGCCCAGCTCGGAATCATCTTCTTCGGACGTTCATCGTCTTCGCTGTCACTACTACAGTACGGCGAAATCGGATAAGACTCGACCGGCGTGCGGCTGTGCGTCGACGCCGATGCGAAATTCGTCTTGAAGATGGAACGAGTCGGGGTTCTCGCTGCGGACGATTGCGGTTGCGGGTGACCGTGGATCGCCGCTTGCGCATTTTCGAGCAGACGTCGTCGCTTTTCTGCTTCGCTCGACGCGGACGCGGTGAAACCAGACTGAGGACTTGCTCGCTTTGTGGAAGTCGGCGCCGCTTGCTTGATAATCTCACGCATGGTCGCCTTTTGCTCTTCGAGCATTTTCGCCCACTTGTTCTTCTCCAAAGCCGCCTTTCTTTGCGCCTCTTCCTCTTGAAGTCTAAACTGGGCCAAACGTTCTTGGCGCAAACGGCGCTCTTCACGCTCTCGCGCCTCTTGATCCGCTTGCTTCGCCTTTCTCAGCTGCATCTCAACCTCGCGTCGCTTGCGTTCTTCCTCCTTTTGGCGCATCTCGCTCTCTAATTGGCGTCTACTCGCCTCATCCGCTCGAGATCGAGCCTCCATCGCGCGCTTGAGTCGGTTCATCACACCGTTCAATTCCGCGGTGCTCGCCGGCAACAAGACTGATGGAATCTTCTCTTGCGGTTCGGATTTCTGAGCGGACGCCGCCGCACTGGCCTTCAACGTTGAATGGAAAGCTTTTGCGTGCGCTGGCGTCAAGAAAGACTTTTGCGTCGACAGAGGCGCCAGATCGACGGCGCTGGACATCGGGGCGTTCTCCGGTTGAATCATAAACGACTCCGTGAGACTGCGCTGATCGACGGGATTTTTCGGTGCGATGGTGCGCGGCGCAATCACCGGAACGGTGGAAGCGACCGATGCGGTTGTCGTTTTCACTTCAGAATTCGTCGTCTTCTCCACGGGAGTGGGTTTATCCTTCGGCTTTTCAGCCGCGTTTGTTCGAGGAGAAATTTTCAACTCCGTCGACACAACCGTCCCACTCGCCTGAGCGTTCTTCGCCGCGAGCGCGGGAATGTCAGCCTTGAGAAACGCTAAACCATTCGCTCTCGCTTTGGCGCGCTTCTTTTTATCGCTAGATTCTCCCGCGAACACTGGTTCCTTTTGGCCATCCGCCTCTTGCGCGGCGCCCGCGGCAGACTCGGACCCGCCGCACTTCTCGACCGACGCCTTCGACGGCGACGAGGACGGCGCGTTCGGACGCTTCGCACTTCGCACGCTCTTTCTCGTCACGCGTTCGCTCGATTTCGCCGCGGTTTGCCACGCAATCTTCTTCACATTCTTCGGAGTTTGCACGTCGGCGTAGTCGCGCGCGGCGAGCGCGCGCTCGCCGTGCTCCGCCTCGCCTCTCTCGACCGAATCCGCCGCGTTCGGCGACAAATCTCGCGCTGGCGCACCATTCTCGACCGAATCTTTCGTCTTCACCGCCGCCTCCGCGCCCACGCTCGCGCCGCTCGCGTCCGAGCCCTTCTCCGCGTCCTCGTTTCGCTCGAGGGGAACCTTACCGTCCCGCGCCGTCCCCGCCGTTGTCTCATCCCCCACAGGCGCCGGTTCGCTCCCATTCTCCCCTCGCCTCGCGCGTAATCCCTTCCCAGGCGTCGCCTCCGTCCCTCCCCCCCTCTTCTGCGCGCTCGCGAGCTTCTTCGCGCTCCTCGGTCGCGCGCCGCTGCGCGTTCGCCGCCGCGTCGCCGCCGGCGTCAGTCTCTTCGTCCCCGCGTTCGACCACTCTCCCACGTCCACCCTCGTCTCAAAACGCGCGCGCATCGCCTCGCGCGCGCACACGCACCTCTCTCGATTCTCTTTCCCTCCAACCTCGCTCCACGACGCCGTCACCGCCTCTCTCTCTCTCGCGCGTCGTCTCGCGCCCTCCGCCAATCCCGCGATCGCCCCGCGCGTCCTCTCCCCACCCTCGCTCGCGCCCTCGGTCCGATCGCTCGCGTCCCCGAACGCATCCCATCGCGCCCGTTCACACCTCTCCCGCATCCTCTCCCTCACCTCTCTCCCTCTCGCCCGCATCCACGTCATCGCATCGCGCGCCCGCGTCACCGTCTCGAACGGCTTTCGCGTCGTCGTCCGCATCGTCGTCGCCGTCATCCCGTCCCCCGTCGTCTCCTCCGTCGCTCGACGCGATCGCGACGCGGAGATTTTTTTTCCCGCGTCACGATCGCGACCGCGACGACGCCGAACGGCCGCTCGCGCGCGACGCGATGACGCGTCGACGACCGACCGTTCGCCGTCGCATCGCATCCGCCACCGAGGTCGAGCGACGAGCCGTCGGACGCGTGGTGAAAGGGACACGTACACCGGTCGTGACTCGTCGATGGGGACACACGGGCGGGCCCACTTGCGGCCCACCCTCGGACGCGTGGACAGACGAATCGGCGTTTGGGTGTCTGGAAGGGGGTACTTCATGGGTCACGATCGGTGGAAC
>CEUV01032150.1_pt1 | contig 44240 bp, 36 predicted proteins | sample 356401 | NCBI WGS metagenome assembly CEUV01 (sample SAMEA2622710, study PRJEB7988) | marine metagenome | isolation source: saline water (ENVO:00002010), including
CCCAGTCGCGCAGTACGAGAAGCATTCTATCGATCAGCTTCGTATTCCCACGATTGACTTTACTCCACCGTCTTTGGAAGACGTTAAGAAAGGGGTGGCTTTTGTGTCTAAGCATGTCGAACAGGGAAATACAGTTTATATTCACTGCAAGGCCGGACGCGGGCGCAGCGCCACCGTGGCAATCTGTTGGCTCATGTCAGATCGGAATATGGATCCATGGGAAGCTCAGAAACACCTGCTGGATCATCGACCGCATGTACATAGTACGTTGCCAGAGCGAGAAGTTGTGAAGCAGTTTTGGGAGTATGTACAGCAGGAGTCGACTGAGGGTCTAACGTCGACAGTTGATGACGATTAGCCAAAAAGTTGAATGGCTTTGTCGATCGCGGCAACCAACTTGTCGACATCATCGCGAGTATTGTACAGATAGAAACTTGCCCGAGCACTAGCAGGGATTCCCAGTCTTTGATGCAGAGGCATCGCACAATGGTGTCCCGCGCGAATGGCGACTCCCTGATTATCGAGAGCATGGGTTAAATCGTGAGGGTGTAGATCGTCGACGGTAAAGCTAATAACTCCGGCCTTTTTACTTGGTTCGGGACCTAGGATATTGATCCTCCCCAAAGTGGCTAGACGTTCATGAGCATAGGATACTAACTCGTGCTCATGTTGTTGGATGAGTTCCATGCCGACGTTTTGTAAGTACTCTAGGCATGCTGGCAGGGCCAGTACTGGAGAGATAGCGGGAGTCCCCGCTTCAAATTTTGCAGGTAAGCCAGCCGTCGTAAATCCCTCTTCGGTGACGACATTGATCATTGAACCACCACCTAAAAAGGGTGGCATCGCTTCGAGTAAGGATTCTTTTCCGTAGAGAATTCCAATACCGGAGGGGCCTAGCATCTTGTGGGCACTGAAAGCCACAAAGTCTGCATCTAAGTCCTGCACATCTAGCAGTCGGTGCGGAGCCGTTTGAGCTGCATCCAGTACAACAACCGCTCCGGCAGCGTGAGATAATTCGGTTACTTCCTTGGCCGGTGTATAGGTACCTAGAACATTGGACGCCATGGTGCAGGCAACCAGTTTAGTACGTTCGGAAAGAGCCTGCTTAAAGTCTTCTAAATCCAACTGTCCGTCTTGGGTGATATCACACCATTTCAGAGTGGCTCCGGTTCGCTGAGCGAGTTGTTGCCAGGGAACGATGTTGGAATGGTGTTCGAGTCGCGTCAGCAGGATTTCATCTCCCTGCTGAAGATTGGCCTCCCCCCAACTCCTCGCAACAATATTGATTGCTCCGGTCGTTCCGGTTGTGAATACGATTTCCCTGGCGTTGGCTGCATTGATAAATTGTGCGACAGCATCCCGGGATTCTTCGTAGAGTGCTGTACTTTCATCGCTTAACCAATGAGCTCCACGGTGAACGTTGGCGTAAACCGTACTGTCGATCTTGCTTAATGCGTCAATGACGGATTGAGGCTTTTGGGAAGAGGCAGCGTTGTCCAGATACACCAGCGGCACATTGTTGTGGACCGTTTGTTGTAATACCGGAAAGTCTCTTTTTAAGGCGGTTGCGTCAAGCATGGAGTGGATCTTTAGGTAGTAAGGCCCAGCACAGGAAAAACGGTTTTTCAATGGAGGGCATAATTTGACAGTATGGTCGTTGCTTTTATCTTAAGCAGGTTTGGACTTTCCTTAAATGGCCTAGCTTTTACGCCATAGCGTATCCATGGCAATATCCAGCGGCTCGAGAGACTCCTTGATATTCTCGAGGAATCGTTTTGCATCCTGAGGATATCCAGCTGTTGCCTTGATTCCGGGGATTTGTTGTTCCCACCATTGATTAAATGCGTCCATGGACAATTCACGAGTGTATTTTGCATACATCGAGGCTAAGGCAGCAGGAAGGAAGCTCTCGCCTTTGGCAACAAACCGACAAGTAACACGCTGGCCAGCTGGTCCCCAGGCATAACGGCTGATTTCACGGCTCTCCTCATGAATCTCCACAAGGTATTCAGGAAACAGCTGTTGTAGGATATGGCTATACTGATTTCTTCCACCGTGTTTGTCACAGTGAATCAGTATGTTGCCCGTTGGGAGTACATTGGTAATCTGCTGAGCTAGTGAGAGCGAACAATGAGAAAGCAGTGCCCCTTTGGTTGGAAAGCTATCGAGTAGCAAATTAAATCGATGGGCTGGTAAGCACCAAACCTGAGCGCCTAAAAACTGCACTGGAAGATTAGGCAATTGATCTACGACTAGCTGTCTTAGTTCATCGGATTTGTCTGAAGAAAAGTCGCAGGGGATATCACGGTCAAATTCCTGAAACCAAGGGGAGTGAGCGGACCAATCGGGCCAGTTGACAGCCAGCGATTCCATCCACTGTCGAAAGGTGTGCAGCGGTGTTGGCAGAAATGAGTGTACCGCACGCTCGAGATTCCCCAGCCCACTCTTGGGCTTGTATGCCAGTTTAGAATCTCCAACCATGATCCTCGATTTATCTTTGAGAGTCTTGGTAACAACAGGTTCTAAGATGGGATACAGGTCGACGTCTTCCTGAAAGAGTTCATCGGAGATTTCCCAGTACGTAGCACCTATACACAGTGGCCCCAAAAAAGGACCGTAGCCTGCTTCGTCGATTCCAATGAGGTAAGCCATAGTTGAGGGGATTGAGTTTGCAGTTGGAGGAAGGGATCATTGAAGTTGGAGTCTATTTTATGCGATTACCAGACAGATCGAGCATAAAAATAGCCCGCTGCAATACGACAGTTTGTAGCTTCCGTGCCACTTAAACCCATCCGTGGATTACTTGCTTCCCAACAAGAGAGCCCCAGATTTTACGGTTTAATAATGTAAATAATCGTATTGCAGTCGGGCTGGTTGTTTTGTTTGTTAGTTACTCAGTTCTTCAAATAGCTCCCTGAATTCTGGCATTTGCTGATTTAAGTACTCCACCCATCGCTCGGGATGCCACAGCTCTACGCTGACCGAGGCTCCGACGACAAAGACCGTGCCACCAGGCTCCACTCCAAGGAATTCCCTGAAGCCTTCCGGAATGACAAGTCGTCCACGTCCAGCTAGTTGAATCGGGACATGACGAGTACTGAGTAACCGACCCAGTTGTAATAACTGATTGGTTTGATGTTCGAGTTTTCCAGCTTTCAACTTGTCGGCAACCCATGTCACGCCGCGTTGAAGGTGTTCCTGCCAAGGATTTGCACTCCAGAGACTTAAGCATCCCGGTCGTTCTTTGGCAAGAATGAGTTCCGGCCCCTTGGATTGAATTTGCTCGGACATTTCCGTGGGTATGGAAAGTCGGTAACGCTGATCCAGCGTGCGACGGTGTTCGCCAATCAAAAGCAATTCGTGGGAAGACATTAGGTCGTCTTATGTGCCTCTTCGACGATGTTGACAGCAACGTGGTCACGATGCCTCCTTGCATCTTCCCAGCTTGAGCTAGATATGAAGTGGGTAAAAAACCCACTAGATAAACACTTTGTGGTTAATTGTGGGCACAAAACCCACAACAATGAGTTTATTGATATCAACACGGATTGCAAGGAATTTTGGGCTAAAAACTAATAAACACCATGTTTTTTTGAGATCTTGCTAGCAAGCAAGGCCCATGTGATCAAAGAGAGTGCGTTGGACGTGGGCAGAAAACCCACAAGATAGACATTTAACCAATTAGCCACATGGCTAAATGTCTAGTCGGGAATCACTTTCTTACGGCGTAGGATGTGATGGTAATGCTGAGCGAAGCGGTGGCTTTCATCACGAATGTACTGAAGAAGTCGTAATGCGTAAGAATTGCGGCTAAGTCGTAGTGGCTCGTCTTCGTTGGGGCGGTGAATTAACTCTTCCTTTTTGGCGATCGACAATAAGACGGGGGGCGTGACATTGATATCACGAAAAGCTGCTACTGCTGCACTTAATTGTCCCTTGCCTCCATCAATAAGCAGGATGTCGGGAAAGATCTCGTTTTCGTCGGAGAGTCGTTTGAAGCGGCGACTGACCACTTCGTAGATACTCCGGAAATCGTCCACTCCACTAACGTCATTGATACGAAATCGACGGTACCCTGGTTTGAACGGAAGTCCGTCGATGAATTGGACTAAACTGGCAACTGTCTCCGAGCCTCCTAAGTGAGCTATATCCACTCCTTCAATTGTACGAGGTTCAAAATCCAGGCTAAGCACTTTCTTTAACCCGGCGATTCCTTTTCTAGGATCGGTGTAGAAGACTTCTGGTTGCTCGTGTGTATCAAGGTTGCCTCGACGATCTAGCGATTCGAGCATCTTGATTTCATCACGCAATTTGGCAGCTAACTCGAACTGGAGAGACTTCGAAGCAGCTTCCATTTCCTTTTTCATCCCCTGGAGGAGTCTAGTCTTTTTGCCGTCGAGCACCATTTGTAGGCGGCGAATGTCTTTGGCATAGTCTTCCTTGCTGATTTGGAGGTTGCATGGAGCCGAACATTGGTCGATGGCAGCTAGGAGACACGGGCGATACCACTTCCACTTTTCATCGGAGGCATCGATATCGAGTGAACAATTCCGGAATTTGAAGATCCTTTGAAGGACGCTCAATGCGCCGTTGAGAGATCCCGCACTGGTAAAGGGGCCATAGAGTCTGACATTCTTATCGGGAGGTTCCCGTGTGACTTCTACTCTCGGGTAGTCTTCCCGATTGGTAATCATGATATAGGGGAAAGACTTATCGTCCCGTTGCTCTTTATTATGAGGCGGTTGAATGTCTTTAATGAGCCGAGCTTCAGTCAGCAGTGCATCCACTTCGCTGGCGCATTCCATAAAATCGATGTCGTTGATCTCATGTAACCAGTTTGAGATTCGTGAATCGTCAATTGCCCGATTTGTAAAATAGCTACCCGCTCGGCTTCTAAGATTCTTGGCTTTGCCAATATAGATAACTCGCCCTACGTCGTCCTTCATAAGATAGACGCCCGAAGTTTTGGGGAATTGACGTACCTTTAGCCCAGCCTGTCGCCAACCGGCATAGGCATGATCGTTCAGCACTCCGTCAAACTGTCGTGTGTCGACCGATTCGTTTGGTGGATTATCCTGAGGAGATTCTTGGGGGGCGTCGTCAGGCATTGGGTTGTGTGGTTTTCCCGTAGGGAATCGTTAGAAAAATAGTTTTATGGATTGTTAACGAACATCATACGTAGATTGTGGAGTACACCATTGAGTGCTTCGGCTTCTCCTTCACTCAGATTCCCTTTCGTACGTTCCTGAATGATGCTCAGCATATCAATGTGGAACTTCGCTGCGGATTTGTTCTTGATGACCTTACCGGTCGCCGGATCTGGGATGAGTCCTAGTGCAAGCATCGCCTGAGTGTGATGCTGCATGAGTAACATATCGAAACTGGCTTCGGGGAACTCAATATTCTCGAGGTCCTCGAGTTGTTCTTCAACACTTGAGCTCTCTTCAGCGGGCTCGTTTTCACTAACCGTCTGAGCAGTCTGTTGTTCGGTGTTTTCGTCGCCGGCAGTGATTACCTCTTCTTCGCTTACCACTTCTTGAGGTTCAGTTTCCGGGAGCGACTCCTGGATGGATTCTTTAGTAGGTTCAGTGTTCTCAGACATATTTGTTTATCTCCTGTAGATATATGACGGAATCCCTAATATATACCAACCGCGCAGCACGACACGATGGGGAGGGGGATAAGTGTGAAAAAACCATTCGGGTAGGAAGAATGGTGCTGGCGTCAGCTATCTCGTGTCACTCGAGTCGGTCAAGCGATTGAGATCCTATTCAGCTGGGTCTAAGTCCAACGCGTCCACTTCTTCATTGACCGGTTGGTCTGTACCGCTGTCTCCTCGCGAAGCACGACGATTGACTGCCGCCTGGATGAACCCTGCGAAAAGAGGGTGTGATTTTGTTGGCTTCGATTTGAATTCCGGATGGAATTGGACCGCCACAAACCATGGATGTTCCGGAATCTCCACTATTTCAGGCAGTAGACCATCCGGACTGGTTCCAGAAACGGTCATACCATGGGCAGCAAATTGGCTGCGATATACATGGTTGAATTCATAACGGTGACGGTGGCGCTCGGAGATTTCATTAAGTTGATAGCAGGCTTTTGCTTGGCTGCCTTCTTCTAGCACGCAAGGCTGTGCTCCAAGTCGCATGGTTCCACCCATGTCCGTAATGTTTTTCTGCTCGTCGAGGAGGCAAATAACTGGATGGGACGTGTTTTTGTCAAATTCGGTAGAGTGAGCTCCGTCGAGCTTTACGACGTTTCGTCCAAACTCAATACAGGCGGTTTGCATTCCCAGACAGATACCGAAGAATGGAATTTCACGTTCTCTTGCGAAACGGATTGATTGAACTTTTCCCTCAATTCCTCGCTCTCCAAATCCACCAGGTATCAAAATGCCATCGAATCCAGAGAGTAGCCTTTCCGGGCCTTCACGCTCAACAAGCTCACTCTGGATAGGCACAATTCTCACCTGGGCACGATTGTGAATCCCGGCATGATCAAGTGCTTCATAAATCGATTTGTAAGCATCTTTATGTTCGGCGTATTTACCCACCACGGCGATGCTGATTTCCTGCTGCGGATTGCGCAGGTCGTGCAGCAAAGTTTTCCAGTCTTCGAGATTAGCCTCTGGAGTGCTCAGATTAAGTCGATCGGTAATCAACTCATCGAGTTTCCGCTCCTTAAGTGCTAATGGTACTTCATAAATGGAGAAGTCCATATCTTTTTCTTCGATGACTGCTTCAATAGGGACATTGCAGAATAGAGCGATTTTTTCACAGTCTTCCCGAGAGATTTCTTGCTCGGTTCTGCAAATCAGGATGTCAGGCTGAATTCCGATTTCTCTTAACTGACCGACACTATGCTGTGTCGGCTTGGTTTTTAATTCTCCGGCAGCTTTGAGGTACGGGACAAGCGTCAGGTGGATGTACAGGCAATTATCTTTACCGACGTCTTGTGAAAACTGTCGGATGGCTTCGAGGAATGGTTGGCTTTCGATGTCTCCGACGGTACCACCAATTTCGGTAATCACTACATCTGTGTCGTCATCAACGAGACGTTTGACTACGTTTTTGATTTCATTGGTAATGTGCGGAATAACTTGAACGGTCTTCCCCAAAAACTCGCCATGTCGCTCCTTTTCGATGACTGAAAGATAGATTTGGCCCGTTGTATAGTTCGAATCGCGTGTCAGGGGGCTGTTGGTAAATCGTTCGTAGTGCCCAAGGTCGAGATCGGTTTCGCTTCCATCGTCAAGCACGTAGACTTCCCCGTGCTGGTAGGGACTCATCGTACCCGGGTCGACATTAATATACGGGTCGAGCTTCTGCATTTTGACGCTGAGGCCACGTTGCTCAAGAAGCAATCCAATTGAAGCACTTGTCAGGCCTTTACCTAGGGAACTGACAACACCACCGGTAACAAAAATATGTTTGGTCATTGAATATCTCAGATGCGATTCCATTCATCATTTTTATCAACCACCATACAATTCGTTTACATGGTGGTGATAAAGGTCAGAACATCCATTGTTCTACCGTTCACACGTTGCTCGGAAGGCCGAGGAAACATGCCCATTTCGAGGTTGCTTTGATTCATCACGAAAAAACGGCAAATCCACAACTCGCCAATTCTAACGATTTCTTTGCATTCTGACAAACGCCTCATAGTCCTCAGGCGTATCAATTCCTATAGAAGGTTCCTGAATTATTCCTACGAGGATGGTATATCCGTGTGAAAGGACTCTTAATTGTTCGAGACTCTCCAATTTTTCCACTTCAGATTGTGGTAATTGGGTTAATGAAAGCAGAAAATCCCGACGGTACGCATACAGTCCGATGTGTTGGTGAAAATGGGCTGGCTCCGCCTCTAATAATCTCTCATCCCAATTGCGTGCATGGGGTATGACACTACGACTGAAGTACATGGCACGCTGCTGATGGTCAAAGACCACCTTTACACAGGCGGGGTCTTCCAACTGAGTCTTGCATCGGATTGGTGTTCCGAGCGTGGACATTACGGCATCAGCGTTTTGCTCAAGCAGCTCCACGACCATATCAATTGCTTCTGCAGAGATGTCTGGTTCGTCTCCCTGAACATTAACAATGATATCCGCGTCTGAAAGTTGTAATGCGACTTCAGCGACTCGGTCTGTTCCACTGGGAGCTTCAGGATCGGTCATCACCACCGTGCCGCCGAATTGCTGAACAGCCTCAGCAATGGATTGATGGTCCGCGGCAACAATGATGCCCTTCGGACGAGTGGCACGCTGTGCAGACTCGTACGTATGTTGGATGAGTGGTTTACCGGTTTCGGCCAACAGCAGCTTTTCAGGCAAACGGGTCGAGTGGAGTCTTGCCGGAATCACAATGAAACTTGTCATCGCCAAAGTACGTCCTGAATGATGGAGTGATGCGAGAATGGAATGTAGCGAGTGAATGCTCCGGAATGTTTTGACAGTTTAGCATGTTGCTTTGGCAGTTTGATGCGATCACGTCGGGATGGCTTTGCTAAAAATCAAACACGATTTGCCCAATAATATAGGTCAATAGCGGGAGTAGTACGATAGAGACCAGATTTAATACGAAGCCAGCCCGAACCATTTGTCTGATTGTGGTTTGACCGGCTGCGAATACGATGGCGTTGGGAGGCGTTGCTACTGGGAGCATAAAAGCGCAGCTGGCAGCTAGCGTGGTGGGGATGAGCAGAAGTTTTGGATCGACATTGAGATTGGCTGAAAGTGTCACCAGAAGTGGCAGGATTAATGCGGCGGTTGCTGTATTGCTTGTGACCTCCGTCATGAAGATCATAGCGGTGGTGACAACAAACATAATGAGCAGGATGGCGGTCGCTCCGGAAGGAGTTACGGCGTCGCAAATTATGGCTCCCAGGCCAGTGGACTTTACAGCTGACGCTAAGGCCAATCCACCACCAAAAAGCAACAGGACTCCCCAGGGCAACTTGTTGGCCGTTTTCCAATCCATGAGCGTCTTACCAGGATGCCCTAAAGCCGGAATGACAAATAGCAGTAACGATGCCGTCATGGCAATGATCGTGTCATCAATGTACACGACGTTAGGATAGAGCTCTTGGAGCCATTCCCATTTGGTGAAAAAGCTGCGAGTAATCCAAAGGAGAGCTGTGATACCAAACAGTGAGGCGATGGTTAGCTCGGGCTTGCTCATAGGCCCCAGCTTTTTCAGCTCGCTTTGAATGAGTTCCTTTCCGCCCACAAACTCTGGAAGATTGACCCGGAAAATGAATTTGGTCATTAGAAACCAGATGATGATTAGGAAGATAAAGGCCGATGGTAAGCCGAATGCCATCCATTGGCCAAAACTAATTTCGATTCCGTTTTGATCCAGAATATCTCTCAACAGCAAATTGGTAGGTGTGCCCAGAAATGTACCCAATCCACCGACTGAGGCGGAGTAAGCAATGCAAAGCAGGAGACATGCTGCAAAGTTATTGAGCTGCGAGTCATCCACCTGAGGGTTCTTTTCTCTCATTAAAGCAGTCAGACTGAGTGCAATCGGTAGCATGACCACGGTGGTGGCCGTATTGCTGATCCACATGCTGAGAATGGCGGTGGTGGCCATAAAGCCAGCGATGAGACGAGTTGGTTGAGTCCCCAGAGCTAGGATCGTCATTAAAGCAATTCGTTTATGAAGGTTCCAACGCTCGATGGCCAATCCTAATAAAAATCCGCCCATCATCAGGAAAACAAATTTACTTGCATAACCTTTCGACGTGACTTCAAAAAGACTGGCTGCCTTGGCTGCTCGAATATAAGGAAGTGGCACGGGGACTTGCCCGAAGTCCGACTTCACTACACCATGGTTGTTTTGAATCTCAGTTAGTACACCGGCTCCTTGTCGTTGGTTATCAGATTTGAGTGCTATGTCATACGGAAGACCAAATCGAGGATTGTCCAGATCCCAGATGACTTTCTCATTGATGGCCGGGCTGGTTGCTACTTTCTCACCGACTCCAGTCAGGGGGAAGAGTGCCAGAGGGAGCATTGCAGTGGCAGCCAGCGGTATGGCTTCGGTGATCCACCATACTGCCATCAGCACAACAATACAGGCCGTGGCGGTGGCCGGAGCGGGCATCTCTGTTTGTGTCGACAATAGGATGGCCAGCAGACAGGCAAGCGTTGGCCCTGCCCAGCGACCATGGAGGCTGAGTCGAGAGTTGTTGTCTTGCTTAGTCGACTTGTCTGTCATCGGTGGCTCAGTGGGTCTATGGTGGATATTAGCCGTTGATTAGTGTGGTAAATGAGCGGCGAGTGTCAATTTCTACTTGCTAGGAATATCAGTGCCTTCTATGGTAACATCAATAGAATAAATAGTGAGAGACTCTGGACACAAGCTCAAGAGAGCCACGTCCGGATATAGACAGCATGTGTCCAGAGAACTACTAAATAAACTGAAGATTGATGCCTTTCCGCAAGTTTGGCGGAATGAATTACAGAGAATAAGAGAGAACAGGAATATGTCTAAGCCGTTATTTTCATTGCTTGCTCTTTTCGGAGTGTTTGTTGCCAGCATGGCAGAAGCAGCAGATTGGCCCACTTGGCGTGGTGTGGCACGAGATGGAATCTCCAAGGAGACTGGATTGTTGCAAACTTGGCCAGCCAATGGCCCACAAAAAGTGTGGACATTTAATAAGGCGGGACTTGGTTACTCCAGTTTTGCCATTGCTGACGGAGTGCTCTACACATTGGGGACTCGTGGCGATGCAGAAATCCTGCTTGCAGTGGATGCAAATACCGGGAAAGAGAAATGGGCATTGCCTTTGAGCAACATTCTGGAAAACGGATGGGGTAACGGGCCTCGTGCGACTCCAACGGTAGCTGACGGAAATGTCTACGTACTTTCCGGTGTGGGAACATTGGTTTCTGTATCCGCCGCCGGTCAGAAAAATTGGAGTATTAGTATGGGTGACTTTGGTGGAAGGCGTCCAAACTGGGGATATTGCGAGAGTGTGACAGTTGACGGAAACCAAGTGATTTGTACACCAGGCGGTGGTCAGGGAACAGTTTTGGCAGTCAGTGCTAAAGATGGCAGTAAAATCTGGCAAAGTGCGGAAATTACGGACGGCGCTCAGTATGCCAGTCTGGTGACAGTCGAACTGAATGGAGTAAAACAATACATTCAGATGACTCAGCAACATGTGTTTGGCATTGTAGCTGCGACAGGCAAATTGGCTTGGAAGAGCCAATGGGAAGGTCGCACCGCATCCATTCCTACTCCTATTGTAAGCGGCTCCAACGTCTATATTACTTCCGGGTATGGCGTCGGGTGTAAGCTTGTTCAAGTGAAAGGTAGTGAGGCTGTTGATGTTTACCGCAATACGATAATGAAAAATCATCACGGTGGCGTCGTCCTGTTAGGAGATTACTTGTACGGATACTCGGATGGGCCAGGGTGGATTTGTCAGAACTTCAAAACAGGTGAAATGGTTTGGAATGACAAGACCTTTGGTAAAGGGGCGGTCGCATATGCTGACGGTCGCTTGTATGCTCAGAGTGAAAATTCAGGAGAAGTTGTTCTACTTGAGCCTTCACCTGCTGGTTACAAAGAACATGGTCGATTCCAATTGAGTCCGCAATCAACGATTCGTTCCCAACGTGGGAAGATCTGGACTCACCCGGTTATTAGCGGTGGAAAATTGTATGTTCGTGACCAGGATTTGATTCACTGCTATGACATCAAAAAGTAAGCGTCCCCTTACTTTTCTAAATCGCTTTCATGGCGTTTAATATTAGAGATTAGACGCCATTATGGGCCTGTAGCTCAGTTGGTTAGAGCAGGGGACTCATAATCCCTTTGTCGGCGGTTCGAGTCCGTCCAGGCCTACTTCAGTGTGGGATGACCACCCTCTTGGTCAATCAAGCCTCGTCGCTGTTGTCATATCGTGACAGCGTCGCCGAGGCTTATTTCTTGCGCAAATTCCACCGCCCCAATCCAGTGCCACCCATTCATAGGCGGTCTCGAAACAAGTGCCACCCACTTTTTGACTGGGGGAATAGGAGTCTTGGATAGCCTGAATGGTTTTTTGGGGCGTGTCCAATTGGGGTTAAGTGTGGGTGTCAACTGATTAGGCGTTGGTTGATCGAAGTAAGATCGAGTGGGTGGCACCGGATGAATCGCATCGGATTAATCTAGTTCTGGCGGATGTGGGTGTTGAAGAATGTGGTGATGAGCTGTTGAGGCTCGTCTTGGTAGAAATTGTCACCGCCGTGAAATCCGCCGTGAATTACATGAAAGAGCACAGGCAGTTGTAAGTGCTTGTATTTCGCGTGTAGCTCATGAGATTGGTTTATTGGAACCTGTGGATCCTGATCTCCATGGATCATTAATAACGGCGGATCTTTCTTATTCACGTGTTCCACAGGACTCGCCAATTTTGCAAGGCCCTGAATCTTCTCTGGCCTTGCTCCTAACAAAAGCTCCAAAGCAGGGACTCTGACGCTCAAGCCATGCGGCGTGGATTGATGTAAAATCGTCATGAAATTGGTAGGGCCAAATAAATCAACGATGGCATGGACATCCGAAGATTCCTTGGGGAACACACCAATGTCTCCCTCTAGTTTCTGATGACCATTGGTAACTCCTAATAAGGCAGCCAAATGACCGCCGGCCGATTCACCAGCAACACCAATGCGGTCGGCGGAAACTTTCCAGTGAGCGGCTGTCGCTTTCATAAATCGCACAGCGGCTTTAATATCGTGTATTTGAGCCGGGAATTTGGCAGTGGGTGACAATCGATAATCCACACTAGCAATGGCATATCCTTGTTTCACCAGAAACAGCAACGGCATTCGTGCCTTTGAGCCTCGACGCCAAGCACCCCCATGGATCCAAATTACCAGAGGAGCCTGTTCGACGTCATGGGGAAGGTATAGATCGAGTAGCAGTCGATGTTCTCCGACTTTCCCATATTCAACGTTATTGATCCGGTCGTATCCGTCCTCTCTGGAGGTATTATCTGCCTGCACGAGTGGCAAAAAAGAACCAAACAGAAGTATCACCAGTAAGTTGCGATGAGGTCTCATTAGTGTGCTTTCAAATCAAAACGTGGTTAGCATTGTGATCTGTATTTTAAGTCACGCCGCTCTTCTATGCACAGGATGCGGAGGGTTTACATCGGTTGGGACTTCACCCATAATTCGACTTTATCGTTTCGACTTCTTTGGAACTCGCAATTCCGTATTCTGTTTTGCATCAATAAAGTACATTTCTCATGTCAAACTCGACATCGTTAACAACCCCTGGTGGCCGTGAGATTCAACCTCATGATTCTCAAATTCACTGTGTACAGCCAGGTGGAGGTGTATGCATGAGAATCGAATTGCTGTGGGGGCATCTACGTCGTGTCTACTTAAAGACGTTTCGGCGTGGGTACGTTCGACGTATGGCAGCAACTCGACAAGGAGATCATAACCAGTGTCCTTGGGATGTCCTCGATCCTCGAGATTTAAAATTCTATGCCAATCAGCCAGGATACTATTGGGAATCGGAGGACGATCCTTTTACCGGTCGTGAAAATTTCGGTTTTGCTCGGGCAGGTTTAGCAGAGATGATCATTTTCTCGTCAGTGCTAATTCCAATGCTGGCTTTGTTTATTTACTTATCGCAAGTGCATTCCCCATGGTGGTGGATTGCAGCCATTGTGCCGTTCTTGCTTGAAACGGAAGTGGTCTGGTTTTTTCGGAATCCTCGACGAGTCATTCCAACTGAACCTGGTACGGTGGTGTCCCCGGCCGACGGTAAGATTGATCTGATTGAGGAAATTGAACACGATGATGTGATCGACGGTCCGGCAATCAAAATCGCCATTTTTCTTTCGGTATTCAATGTGCATATCAATCGAGTACCTGTTGCTTGTACCGTGTTTGCCTCGCGATATCGCCAGGGGAAGTTCCTCAGTGCATTAAAGCCGGAATCAGCTTGGGAAAATGAGCGTCTGGAATTGTGGTTGGAATCAACAGAAGCTCCACATCGAGTGATGCGAGTACGTCAGATTACAGGCCAGCTTGCACGACGGATTGTCTGTTGGGCTAAAACAGGTGAGTGTTTTGATCGAGGAGCTCAATTTGGAATGATCAAACTAGGCTCTCGTACAGAATTGATCTTACCGCGGGAAGAGGGCCTGGAAATCACGGTGAAATTAGGTGATAAAGTTCAGGCCGGCACAACGGTTTTTGCGAAGTATAAATAAATTGTTCATTATCAAACCCCTCCGCACGGGATTATAATCGACCATATGAACGATCAATTGCCTCAGGAACTCTCTTTGAATCTCGAAGATGATGTGTCGGAAGATTCGAAGTTTCCCATCCTCCCCACACTGATGACACTCGGTAATGCCATCTGTGGTCTGACAGCGATTGGCTTGGCAACGAAAGCCGTCGGTTTTCAGGTCGCTGTCGCAGAAGGCGGGGAACTGGCAACCCAACTGGCTCAACAGAGTATTGATTATGAGTCTCTACGGTATGCGGGACTGTTAATCTTTCTGGGGATGTTATTTGACGCTCTGGATGGCCAAGTGGCTCGGATGTTAAACCAAACCAGTAAGTTTGGAATGGAATTGGATAGCTTGTGTGACGTGATAACATTTGGCGTCGCGCCGGCGTTCATTACACTGTTCTTTGCTGACGAGATGCCTTCTCGGTTTTTGAAGGGAGCGGCTGGAATCTACACACTTTGTGCAATCCTGAGGCTGGCTCGATATAACGTGGAGGCAGACGAAGGTGCGGACACTTCTTATTTTCGCGGGCTCCCATCCCCGGCTGCAGCCGGGACGATTGCGACCTTCGCTATGGCGATGCCTGACATTATCAGGCAACGAGAAACGATACTCGAAACGACCAATATTGACCTCTTACGAGTCGTTATGTTTGTCGTACCTGTTTTAACCGTATTACTGGCTTGGCTCATGGTGTCAGGGATTCAATACCCTCATTTAGCAAAGACGCTGGCAAAGAAGAAGTCCATGAAACGGCACTATTTCAAAATCGTGCAGATTTTATTTGCAGTGATCTTTGCTCTGATCTTTCACGAGCTTGCCTTGCCTGTCATCTTCCTTTATTACTTGCTGACTCCGTTGGTACAGACGCTGATGAGAAAGTTTTCCAGCGTATCAAAAAAGGCTTCAGCTGAAACAGCCAAAGCCTCTGGGTGACTCGATAATCTTTCCCTGACGAAAGCGGCTTATGCTGTAGCTGTTGCCAAGTGTTCGACAGATAATTGCTCACAACGATTGCCGGTAGAATCATACACAAAGAGTTTGTTTTTCAGGCAATCCCAAACGGCAGTGAGTGTTACCTCTCGGGGACCGTTGACGCTGAACAATACGCCACACGGATTTCCGCCTCGTGTTAGTGGGCGTTCGCATAACGGGAATTGGGATGATTCGAGTTGGCCAATATCGCAAAGCATCTGATGAACCAAATCTCGTAAGTGATCAGTGGTCATCTCGGTGGACTTCTTAGACATCATAGAAAACATGGTAGAACCTCAGGTGTCGATGCAAGGCACATCACGTGTTGGAGATGGTGTGGTGCGCCGGATGGAGAAGAGTGTTGGGCTACAGATTCAATTATCGGAATTCCTTTTCCGGACATGTATGACGGCGAGACTCAAAATATCAGATTCCTGAAAATTGATGACGGCAAATGTGAAGCCTTGCGGATTGCCGAGTTCATTCACTTACTGATTCTTAATACTCTGTGTAAACTGAAGTTATTCATTTTCAATTTGTTCAATTTGTGTACAAAATGTCAGACCCTACCACCCGGGCACACTCTGAAGTTGCGTTCCCAGGTTCCACTGGTGAACGTGAGTTACAACAACGCTTTGGCACAACACAACGCGCTGAACGCTTTTATAACTGTCAGGTGATCGATCGCCTAAATGATGAGATGCACCGTTTTCTTTCGAGAATGGAAATCATATTTGTCTCTACCTCAGATTCTCAGGGTGAGTGCGACAGCAGCATCCGCTGTGGCCTGCCAGGGTTTGTTGTCGCATTAGATGACAAGACGGTGGTGTATCCCGAGTTGCGCGGAAATGGAGTTATGGCAAGCCTTGGTAACATCACAGAAAACCCTCATATCGGTTTGTTACTGGTCGACTTCTTTGAAACAACGGTTGGTTTACACCTCAACGGTTCGGCGAAGATCCTGGAGAACGATGAATTGTTAGAAGACCCACGAGTCACCGGCGAAATTCGATTGAAGTGTGAGCGTACTGGCGGACGTAAACCGGAACGATGGGTGAGAGTTACCATCGAGGAAGCTTATATTCATTGTTCAAAACACATTCCTTTGATGAAACGTATGCCCAAGGAAATTGCCTGGGGAACGGATGATGAACGACTTAAAGGAGGCGACTTCTTTGGTGTGTCACGCAGGAATAATTCTTTGAAGAGTGAGTAAGCAGTAGAAGTCTTGCTCAAAATACTGTTGCCAGAGGAGCCAGTTATGCAGACGTTGTTTCGACAATTGGTTCCGATCTGTATAGTGATGGCTATCCCCATCATCCCCTTTCTGATTATGGGAGATGTAATTGGGCAATGGGTTGCTGATTTTCAAAATTCAACCTGGCTTGCAGGAATTGTAATAATGCTCCTTTCAGGAGATATTTTTCTGCCGATTCCCAGCAGTGTTGTATCCACATTTGTTGGAGGCCAGATGCATTGGCTAACCGGCACGCTGATTTCCTGGATCGGAATGACCAACGGAGCCTTGCTTGGGTTTTGGTTTGCTCGTAAGTATGGACGTAGTTTTGCTCTTAAATTTTCCAAACATGAGGATCTGGAGCGTGCTGCCGGAATGACGCATCGTTTTGGCCCTGGCTTTCTGGTGCTCGCCAGAGGTGTGCCTGTACTGGCCGAAGCGAGTGTCCTTTTAATGGGTGTCCATGGCCTGAGTTGGTCCCGGTTTCTGCTCCCCGTGATTTTTAGTAATCTTGGAATCTCCCTGGGCTATTGCGCCTTTGGGCATGTTGCCAGCCAATATGATTGGTTTCCTCTGGCCATGGGAGTAAGTATTGGCGTACCGGTTGTATTAACATTAATAGTACAGCGATTTGTAAAACTACCTCATGAAACTAAACTCCCTGCTTGCGAAAACCCACAAGAAAGTGAATTGAATGACTAACGAAGGCTCCGCATCTGACAAGCTGACATCGCTTCTTGAATCTAATACTCCCATTTTAGGTCCATCCGACTTAATGGATGTGCAAACAAAAGGACCTGGACCCTCCGGAGCGTTACCGCTTACCGATGAAATACTTCGCACTTGGTCGAGTGGTGACCTGTTTGGCCTGACACAGAATGCGGGCATGGGATGGGCTCCCGAAGATTTATTAGGTCCTCAGTATTTGGTGCTCAGTACTCAAGGCGGCATGCGCGCGGAAGATGGTTCTCCGATTGCTCTGGGCTATCATACCGGACATTGGGAAGTTGGCTTACTGGTTCAAGCGGCATCCCGTGCGATTAAAGAATTTGGTGGCATTCCCTTTGCGGCATATTGTAGTGATCCATGTGATGGGCGAAGTCAGGGGACGACGGGTATGTTTGACAGCCTGCCATATCGAAACGACGCAGCCATGGTCATCCGGCGACTGATTCGTTCGCTACCCACACGGCTAGGCCTGCTGGGAGTTGCCACTTGTGACAAGGGTTTGCCTGCAATGATGCAGGCACTGGCTGGACAGAATGAACTTCCTGGGATCATTGTACCGGGAGGAGTAACGCTTCCACCGGAATCAGGAGAAGATGCCGGCAAGGTTCAGACGATTAGTGCCCGATACGTTCATGGCGAAATCACCTTAGAAGATGCTGCAGTAGCCGGCTGTCGGGCATGTGGAACTGCTGGTGGCGGCTGTCAGTTCTTAGGAACAGCTGCAACAAGCCAGGTTGTGGCTGAAGCGTTGGGGATGACTTTACCTCACGCCGCTCTGGCTCCCAGTGGTCAAGCCATTTGGGTAGACAATGCCGTTCGAAGTGCTAATGCATTGAAGCGTCTTGTAGATCAGAAATTGGCTCTTAAAGACATTGTCACCGATGCGTCCGTGCGAAATGCAATGATTGTGCATGCTGCCTGTGGTGGCTCAACCAATTTACTGCTTCACATTCCGGCCATCGCTCATGCTGCCGGGCTACAGCGACCTTCGGTAGATGACTGGAGCGAAGTCAATCGACTGGTCCCTCGATTTGTTGATGTATTGCCCAATGGTCCGGCCAATCACCCGACGGTTCAGTTTTTCCTGGCAGGTGGTGTCCCTGAAGTCATGTTGCATCTTCGCAAAATGGGGCTCTTAGATACATCGGTACTTACAGTGACGGGGCAGACATTGCAGGACGTTCTTGACTGGTGGGAGCAATCGGATCGTCGTACGAAGCTGCGTGCTCGGTTGCAAGAATACGATGGAATTAATCCGGATGATGTTATCATTTCACCGTCCGAAGCGGTGCAACGCGGTATGACAAGTACCGTTTGTTTCCCACAAGGTAATCTCTGTCCAGAAGGCTCGGTGATTAAGGCAACCTCGATCGACCCGACAGTCGTTGATGACGATGGGGTCTATCGTAAGACGGGGCCCGCGCGTGTGTTCACATCAGAACGAGATGCAATCATGTCGATTAAGGGACAGTTGGAGCCCAAGCTGCAACCCGGTGATATTCTTGTCCTGATCGGGCGGGGACCACTGGGAACAGGGATGGAGGAAACCTATCAATTAACTTCAGCCTTGAAATTCCTCAAGTGGGGCAAAGAAGTGGCGATTTTAACGGACGCACGTTTTTCAGGCGTAAGTACTGGAGCCTGTATCGGTCACGTAGGCCCGGAAGCTCTAGCCAACGGACCAATAGGACGAGTTCAAGATGGTGATCGAATTGAGATCATCGTTGATCGTAATAAACTCACTGGGTCAGTTAATCTGGTAGGTACAGCAGAGAAGGAATTAACATCCGAGCAGGCTCAGGCCATGCTGGATTCCAGAGACACTTGGCCAGGTCTTCAGGAGGATGCTGCTTTGCACAGCGATACACGCCTCTGGGCAGCGTTGCAAAAAGTGGGCGGCGGGACATGGGGAGGGTGTGTTTATGATGTTGATCGAATTGTAGAGACACTTGAAGCCGGTGCAAAAGCGTTAAGCGAAAAAGCTTAACTGCTACCATCGATGAGTAAACTCGGTATGAATAAGGTCTATGTTATGCGGATTGAATTTCGATACTTACTATTTTTGATCCTGTTTTCACTATGCATTCAGGAACTCTCAGGCTCCGATCTGTACTTAGATCCTGTCGGTGCTCAGGGAAGGTTGGTGATTGTTGGCCGCGGAGAAATTCCCCGGCAAGCTCGCGGGCAATTTGTTCAATGGGCCGGTGGTAGTGCTGCGAAGATTGTCATCGTTACCACGGCATCGGCCGATGCAGGAACGGACAAACAGAATCGATTCAAACAGACCTGGAGTGATTTGAATATTGACTCTGTCACACTGCTACACGCTCAATCCAGAGAACAGGCAAATTCGGAAGAGATTACAGCTCAAATACAACAAGCGACCGGTGTTTGGTTTGTGGGGGGAAGTCGGCAGCGGATTATCGATGTCTATGTTGGTACTAAATTCGAAGATGAATTGGAGCAGCTTCTGAAGCGTGGTGGAGTGATTGGAGGCACTAGTGCTGCCATGCATTCGAAAGTGGCGGTTGTTGGCGGTAAACGCAGAGAGAGTTTGGATACAGGATTCGATTTGTTACCCGGGGTAATTATTGACCAACACTTCACTCAACCAGACCGCCTACAACGGCTGAGTTCGCGTGCCCGCAAACTGGGGACTCACGTAGGTCTCGGCATCGATGAAGCGACAGCTCTTTTAGTCGACCAGAGGTTTATGAAAGTTGTTGGAGACGGTAACGTTATGGCGGTCTTTGCTGCAGGACGGCGTGAACAGCTACAGGTACAAGAGTATCAGGCTGATGCCCTGATTGACCTCACCAGTTTAAGACGCATCGTAAGGGATTCCCAGTTACCGGCATTTCCACCCGCCAAGGCAGCAGATCCTGTGGTTGAAAAGGGTACGCTAATGATCGTCGGAGGCGGGAGAATGCCAATAGAGCTGGTTAAAGAGTTCATCGAGACGGCAGGAGGCGAAGAGGCTCACATTGTCGTTTTACCTACATCCATGCCCGATCCACTTCCAAAGGACTATGGGAAAAGAATGTTTGAAGCTGGTGGAGCAAAAAATGTAACTGTACTAACTCAACGAACTCGCAGTGAAGTCGAATCCTCCGATGTGTTGGAGGCATTAAAGACAGCAGATGGAGTTTGGTTTGGAGGAGGGCGTCAGTGGCGTTTTGTTGATGCCTATGAACATACAGCAGCCTACCCGTTACTTCATCAGGTATTAGCCCGTGGTGGAATTATCGGCGGAAGCTCAGCAGGCGCTTCCATTCAGGGAGACTATCTTGCCCGAGCAAATCCACTCGGGAATACTGATATCATGGCTCCTGGTTACGAAAAGGGATTTGGGTTTTTGCCAGGCTCGGCAATTGATCAGCATTTCAAGCAACGAAATCGCTTCAAAGATATGACGTCTTTAGTGAATCGTTATCCCCAGTTGCTAGGCATCGGAATTGATGAAGGAACAGCCTTGGTGGTGAAGCAGGGCATTGGACAGGTGAAAGGCGATGGATCAGTCCATTTCTATGATCGTCGACGACCTGTCGTGGAAGGCGAGAAGGATTATCTGACGATCGATGCTGGTCAGGCCTTTAATTTGGTTGAACGTAAAGCAGTGGAGTAGCGGTCTTCAGAATGTCTGCTGTAACTCAAAGAAGACGACGTCTTTCAGGCTGGCTATTCGTCAGCCCTTGGTTGCTGGGCTTAATTGTTCTGTTTGTCTATCCCTTCATTGCATCCTTCCTTTGGTCCTTTACTGAATATGATCTACTAACTTCACCTCGGTATGTTGGGGCAGATCACTATCAAAGGATCGCACAAGAAATCGCATCTGGCGAAGGATTTGGGAAAGCACTTGTGAATACAGTGTATTTTGCGGCAGTGTCTGTCCCGATGTCCATCATCATGGCAATTTCGTTAGCGGTGATGCTTAATTGGAAGGTGCGAGGACAGGCCATTTTTCGTACGTTGTTCTATCTTCCCTCCATGGTGCCAATCGTAGCATCGTCGATTTTATGGTTGTGGTTGCTGGATCCTCGTGACGGGATGGTCAATGGTGTCATTGGTTTTTTTTATGAAGTACCGCCCCTGTGGTTTCAGGGGATTCAGGAAGCCATTTCTCTGGACACTCCCCTGCAATTCGGTTCCAAAGATGGGCTGGCCATGATGTCGTTATGGGGTGTCGGGAACTTCATGCTGATCTATCTGGCTGCGATCGGTGATATTGAGCCATCCTTATATCACGCAGCGGAATTAGATGGAGCTGGCGTCTGGCAGAAATTTAGGCACATCACATTGCCCATGCTGTCGCCGATTATTTTCTTCAACTTAATACTCGGGATCATCCAATCGGTACAGGCATTTACTCAGGTTTACATTGTGAGTGAAGGGACGGGCCAACCCGCAGAAGCCAGCTTGATGATTTCTCTGCAGCTGTTTTTATCCGCTTTTCGGGATCTGGAAATGGGCTATGCTTCCGCTATCGCCTGGGTTCTATTTGCTCTGTTAGGACTGGCGACGTGGGGCTTATTTCGGACTAGTAAAAACTGGGTTCATTACCGTGGGGTGAGAATGTGATGCGGCAACGAATTTCGGTCATTTTGTTTCTGCTTACTAGTGCAGTGATTGCCATTTGGGGAACCTCCGTGTCTCTTACCAGCGAGACTCCGGCAGGACGCGAAGAAGTTGTCTTTTGGCACTTTTGGTCAGGAGCCGATGGGAAAGTTGTCGATCAAATTGTCCAACGTTTTAACCGCAGTCAGGATCAATATTTTGTGCGGGCTGTATCTATGCCGGGCAATAATTTTGACATGAAGTTATTTCTGGCGATCACGGGAGGCGATCCACCTGATTTAATCAATCAGGATGACCCCATTGTCGCCGATTGGGCACATCGCGGAGCACTCTATTCGATGGAAGAGATTGCGTCTGCCGAAGAAGTCGATCGCATGAAACAGTGGCTATTGCCGGCTGCTCGAAGTTTAGGCGAATACGATGGGAAGTTGTTTGCGGTATGTAACGGTCTGGATATCCGAGCGCTTTACTTTAATCAAGATTTGGTGGAAGCGGGGCTACAACGATCGGTTCCTCCGTTTCTAAGCTCGACTGACGAACTGGACGCCATCGCTCAGGTTTGTACGAAGTATCAGGGGCAACAACTGACTCAGGTTGGTTATTTGCCAGACCCTCGTCGTTTATGGGCGTGGGGCCCGGCGTTCGGAGGAGACTTTTACAACGAACTCGATAGTGAATTTACTGCCGATGATGCTGCCATAGTGCGTGCGTTGGATTGGATGGTGTCCTATCGGCGCCGTCTAGGTGCACACAATGTGGCGACCTTTCGCCAAAATGATCAATCCTTGCCGAATAAGATGTTCCCGCTTCTGGCGAACCGATATGCCGTTGTTTTGGACGGACAGTGGCGAGTCCGGGATATTGAAGCCGCACAGAATGAAAGCCTTCTCAAAGGTCAACAACCAACTCGTTTTGGAGTCTGGCCGCTGCCACATGACCCTGCTGTCTCCGGAAAAGCAGGGTGGGTCAATGGCAATGTATTTTTGGTACCTCGACATTCCAAACAGTCTGAAGGTGCCTGGGAATTCATCAAATTCTGGACGGGGTTAGATGGGCAGCAGGATGAGGCAGCTAAGACGTGTATTGCCGGTGGTTGGATTCCGGTGGCGAAACCTGTTTCTGATTCGGAGCTGTTTCAAGCCTATCTGGAGGAACACCCTCTGTTCGAGAGATTTGTCGCGTTTTCACAGACTGAGCAAGTTCCAACTCCTTTAGTCCCGGGAGCAGCCAGATACTACCGTGAAATTAACAACCTGGTTCAGCGAGCAATGTATTCTGAGGAACAGATCGATTTAAAGGCTGAGCTTGAACTAATTTCGCATCAAATGCAGAAGAGGTTAAGTCGACTTGAAGATCGTTCTCGGATTGTCGATGGCGGGGGGCGAAATGAATAATCAAAGAAAGTCCCTATGTCGATTCACTTTGCTGACTGTAATTAGTGCATTATTTATGCTCCCTCTGGTTTTAATGTTACTTGCTTCACTCAAACCAGCGGAGCAATTGACCGGTGACCCTTATAGTTTGTTGCCGGAGCGAGTTGTCTGGAGTAATTATCAGCAGGCACTCGAAGTGGTCCCTTACTTAAAGTATCTCGCCAACTCAATTGTGTTGTGTCTTGGGAGTGTGTTGGGGACGGTCGTTTCCTGTTCGCTTGTTGCCTATGGTTTCGCTCGACTACGCTGGCGTGGCCGGAAGGCGATGTTTGCCGTCTTGATAGCGACGATGTTATTACCGTGGCATGTCACCATGATTCCAAGATTTGTCTTATTTAGCGAATTAGGTCTCTATAATCAGTTGGCCGCAATCATTCTTCCTACATTCCTAGGCGATGCCTTTTATATCTTCATGTTGCGGCAGTTCTTTTTGTCGATCCCGGAGGAATTGAGTGAAGCGGCTCGGTTGGACGGACTGAGTGAATTTGGGATCTATTGGCGGATCATTGTCCCCTTAAGCAAGCCTGCACTGGTGACCGTAGCCATGTTCCAGTTGGTGGTCAGTTGGAATGACTTTAGTAGCCCTCTGTTGTATTTAAGTGATCAGGAGAAGTTTCCACTAGCATATGGTTTAGAACAATTTGTTAGTTCTTATTCAGATCAAACCCATTTACTAATGGCTGCTAGTGTAATGTTTACCCTGCCGATGGTGTTTCTGTTTTTTGTAGCTCAGAAAAGCTTTACAAGAGGGATTACCATGACAGGTTCTAAATAAGATAATTGCTGACACCATGTGTTAATTCTTAGGGGAATCGGTGGTTGCGTGAAGCATTCTTTGAGTATACGATTAACCTTTTGGTTGGCTGGCCTGCCAGCATTCTCATTGATTTGAGCTTTTACTTTGGAGAATTCCCAGTGGGAACAAAACGTACAGGAAAAGGACGCCGCAAGATCGGTCGTAAGAAACGACGTATGCGTGCGAAGATCCGTCACCGCAAGAAGTAGTCTTGTGGCTACGATGATATAGATACAAAAACGACGTCTGGAAGACAGGCGTCGTTTGTCTATGCGCCCAAGGTAATTCCTTTGGAAATCCCCACTTTCCATCAATCAACCCCCTGGATCAATCGTGGTATCATGAGGTGTTGAACTGTACTGATGCTCTTAGGATGGAATTTTAAATGAAGCTCTTGAATCGCTCTACTTTGTTGATGCCTGTTATCCTGCTGCTAAGCATCGCAGGCTTAGCTTGTGGCCAAAGTGCTTATGAATATGGTCCTAATTCGCAACGACAGGAGGGAGTTCCTCAGGGGAAGGTCTCTCAGCACCGTTGGGAAAATAGTAATGTCTTTCCGGGCACTGAACGAGATTATTGGATTTATGTTCCAGCACAATACGATGCCAGCAAGCCCACGTGTGTCATGGTATTCAATGATGGTGGAGGGTATGTTCGAGACAATGGTCACTCTCGAGTTCCGATTGTTTTCGACAACCTGATTCATCAGGGGAAAATGCCGGTTACGATTGGTGTTTTCGTTAACCCTGGAGTGATTCCAGCCGAACAGTCGGGCGGCAAGCCAAGACGGAATCGAAGTTTCGAATACGATAGTTTAGGTGATCTGTATGCAAGATTTCTGATCGAAGAATTATTGCCGGAAGTTGGTAAACAATACAATCTGACTGACAAGGCAGAGGGGCGGGCTATTTGTGGATTAAGTAGCGGAGGCATTTGTGCTTTTACTGCAGCTTGGGAGCGTCCACAGTACTTTTCCAAAGTGGTTTCCTACATTGGGAGCTTTACGAATATTCGAGGAGGGCACGTTTATCCAGCGGTTATTCGTAAAACGGAGAAGAAACCGATTCGAGTCTTCCTGCAGGAAGGTAATACCGATCTGGATAACCTATTTGGAAACTGGCCATTGGCAAACGAACAGATGGCCGCCGCGTTGAAATACGCGGGATACGATTATCAGTTTGTCATGGGAACAGAGGGGCATAGTGGTCGCCATGGTGGTACGATTCTGCCGGAAATTCTCGAATGGCTATGGCGTGATCACCCAAATAATCCAGCGGCCTCGAAGTAAGCAATACGGAGTGGAGCCATGAAGAATATGTTAGCGATGATTGTAATGCTGAGTGGCTTGACGCTTGCGTCTCAGGCTCAGGATCTGCCGATTTCTCAAATCATGATCGAGGGAGAATCCTGGGAATTGATAGCGGAAGGTTACCAATTTACAGAAGGACCTGCTGTCAACGCAGAAGGTGAAATCTACTTTACCGATGTTCCCGCGTCGAAAATCTATAAAGTATCACTTGATGGTGAAGTAAGCCTCTTTTCTGATCAGGCAAACAAGACAGCCGGGTTAATGTTTGGGGCCGATGGCATGCTTTATGGGACAAGCATCGGTGGCAAAGCAATTGTTCAGTTTGATAAACAGGGCACGCCCACTGCTATTGCTGAAGGCGTTGATTGCAATGATCTTGTGGTTCTGGCAGATGGAAATGTTTTCTTTACGGATCATGTGAACGGGAAAGTTTGGAATGTTTCACCGAAGCGTGAGCTAAAAGAAGTTGCTGCGGAAATCGCGTTTCCCAACGGCCTGATTGCCTGGCCGGATCAAAAGCAAATTGTGGTTGCAGATATGCGAGGAAAGCATTTATGGAACTTCGTGATTGCAGCCGATGGGTCACTGAAGCATAAACAGCCCTACAGCACGATGCAGTTACCCGTTGGCAAGACCGAGAGCGGCGCGGATGGAATGGCGGTGGATCAAATTGGAAGACTGTATGTTTGTACAGAACTGGGCGTCCAGGTTTTTGATACACAGGGACGATTGAGTGGTACCCTATCTAAACCTCAGGAGGCATTTCTGTCGAATGTGACCTTTGGCGGGACTGAGATGAATTATCTCTATGCAACATCGCAGGATAAAGTTTTCCGAAGAAAGTTAAATACGACCGGTATTCGCTATGCCAAATAAGAAACGGAACAGGATTCCGATTCATACAGGACACGAAAAACGGCTTGTCTCGCAATGGCGACAAGCCGTTTTTCGGTTTGGGTCAGAGAAGGTTGGCTAGGACTTAATTCCAGTCCACACCAGAAAGGCGATTTAGTGCGAGTTGTAAAGCGTGTGTACCGTCTCGTCCATGTCCTTGAGATTTGAGACCTTCGTAGAGTTGCTTAGACAGCGCCAGTCCTGGTAAACAGAGTCCCATTTTGTTGGCTTCATCGATAGCAATTCCCATGTCTTTGATGAAATGCTCAACAAAGAAGCCGGGGTCAAAGTTTTTATCAATAATACGAGGGCCTAGATTTGATAATGACCAACTACCAGCTGCTCCAGAAGCCACAGACTGCATCACAGTAGGTAAGTCTAGACCAGCTTTGTATCCATATAGTAAGGCTTCACAAACACCAATCATATTAGTGGCAATTAAAGTTTGATTGACCATCTTGGTATGTTGACCGGCTCCGGCGCCACCTTGATGCACAATCGTCTGTCCCATTGCATCCCACATCGGTTGCAAGGCATCGACAACGTCTTTGTCACCACCGATCATGATCGAAAGTGTGCCGTTTTTGGCACCCACATCACCACCAGAAACAGGGGCATCAACGCTGTGGATTCCCTGAGCTTTTGCGGCTTCATAGATTTCAACGGCCAGCGATGGTTCACTGGTGGTCATATCCACTAATATGTTGCCTGCTTTGCTACCGGCTAATGCTCCGTCATCACCTAAAAAGACAGCTCGGACATCTGCAGGGAAACCCACAATGGCAAAGATGACATCGCTGTTTTCTGCAACGGCTTTAGGGCTGTCAGCCCATTGAGCTCCTTTGTCCAGGAGTCCCTGAGCTTTCTCTTTAGAGCGGGTGTAGATGGTTGCTTCGAATCCCTGATCCATCAGGTGTCCACACATGCTGGCGCCCATGACACCGGTCCCAATCCAGCCAATTTTTGTCTTGCCTGGTTCGATAGTAAGTTCACTCATGATGTTCGTTCCTTGTGAGTTCTTTAACTGACAGTCTTATTTCATAGCCGCCATTGTTGATACTGTTCCTTCTGCGTTCAAGCAGTATCGGATATTCTAGTGCTTTAGCCGCCAGTTTTCACGTACCCTCCAGCCCTCGTTCTTTTGTTTGAGGCCTGATCAATCCATTAAATTGATTGACTGAATCCCGATTATTTCCAGCGATGTTCAGGCCGGTTGAGAATCTCGCTGGCGATTATCGCTGTACGTGCTCCACCTGGGGATTTGAGTAGATTCTGAGCAGTCATGGCAGGTCCAGCTGGTAAGGTGGAGCTGGCAGGAGAGGGGGGGACTTGCTGAGCCTGTGGGGCATATTCATTGAGATCGATTGTCGGACGATTCTGTGAGGTTTGCTGCGATTCCTGTGGACTGTGAGTCTGTGATTGAGCAGAAGGGAAGGGGGACAACGGCGAACCAGTTTGATTTGGAGCGTTCCCGGAAACGGGCCGCTGTTTGGCCGGAACTCGTGTAGGAACACGCCGTGGTTGAGGCGGACCGGCAGGGTCATTCGCCATTTGGTCAAGGCCTTCGAGAATTCCTTCAATTATTGTTTTGATAATGCCTGCCATTGTTTACGACTCAACCGAGATTTCTTCGGGGTTCTTTTCTTTAGCGAACGAATGACGCATTTCCGTATCGGCTTGGATATTGGTAATCCGATAGTAATCCATGATTCCCAGCTTTCCGCTATTGAAGGCGTCAGAGATTGCCTGAGGTACTTCGGCTTTGGCGGCAATCAGTTGAGCTTGGCTTTCCTGGATCGAAGCCTCTTTCTCCTGCTCCATCGCGACTGCCATTGCGCGTCTGCCTTCGGCTTTGGCACGGGCAACTTTGGTATCCGCTTCCGCCTGATCTGCCTGAAGTTTCGCGCCAATATTTCCTCCAACATCAATATCAGCAATGTCGATGGAGACGATTTCAAAAGCTGTCTGAGAGTCTAGGCGATCGGAAAGAACTTTCTTGGATATCACATCAGGGTTTTCGAGCACTTCTTTGTGAGACGATGCAGAGCCGATAGCGCTGATAATTCCTTCGCCAACCCGAGCTGTAATGGTTTCTTCGGTGGCACCTCCGACCAATTGTTGTAGATTGGCACGCACGGTCACTCGAGCCCGAACGTATAGTTCGATTCCATCTTTAGCTACGGCATCCAGTTTCTTCTTGCCAGAATCCGGTGAAGGACAATCGATCACTTTGGGATAGACGCTCGTTTGAACGGCTGCGAGTACATTTCTTCCCGCTCGATCGATGGCCATGGCTTCCGGAAACGTAAGACTGATGATCTTTGCTTTTCGAGCGGCAATGAGTGCGCGAATGACTAAGGGTACATTTCCACCTGCCAGATGATGGGAATTGAGTGCGCTGAGCGTGACACCCTCGGCTTCGGTTAGGTCGGCTTTGACCGCCATAATCTTGCTTTGCACGATCATCGAAACGGGAATTTTCTTGAACGTCATGCTGATCAGATCGAGAAATCCGATCCCAGCCCTGGTCAGCTTACACTGGATGTAAAGTTTGAAGTAGGAAAGAAAAATGTACAAAACGACCAAAAGGAATACTAATGCCACAATCGGTAAAACGATTTCGACTGGAATTCCATCGTCGGCGGCAATGATTAAATAAGAGGTCATGTCGTTATAAAACCTGAAAAATGGTCAAAGGAGCGGGGGAACTTCGCGGTTTCTCTTGTTTTGTAGTTTTACCAAAGATTGTACGTCTTTTCACGGATTCAATCAGAAATCACATCGGCAATCACGGTATGTTAGTCTGTACATTGATGATGTTTTGACATTGAGGGCATTGCACCTGGGTTCCGGTAAAGGAAGGCGGCAGCGTTAATCGCTCAGAGCAGGAGGGGCAATTGAAAGTACCAATGGACCCCATAGTCTGTTCCAAATCATCTTCAAAGGAAGAAAACTCAACTTCGTTCGTAGTTTCCAAGTTCGTGGATTCGTCGTGAGGAAGATCAACCTGCATAACGAGGATGCGGTTACTCTCGATACTAATGACTTCAATTGAAGCTCCGGCTTCAATAATCATCCCCTGACTGACCGCGTCATGTGACTTCCCGTCAATCTCTATCCGGCCATTGGGTATAAGGTCCGAGACACTGACACCGCGAAGGCCAACTAGATGTTCAAGTGGTTTAGTGATCGAACCGGCCGGGTCATCGGCTGAAGGTAACGCTTTTTTACCCAGAGGAGTGTGAGGCCATAGCTTCAGTGCAAAATAGATCATGGCACCGACCACGATAACCGAGACGCATAAAGTCACCATGCCGGTTGTTTCACCCGCCTGATATCCAAGATATACGGCCAGAATAAAACACCCTACGGAGGCGATACCAATGAGCCCGCCGGAAGGGATAAATAATTCCAGAATGATAAGTGCCGCACCAATGGCAATTAAGACAATCGCCCAGAGTGTGTTTGGATCCATGTTGGAGTTCTCGCTTCTCTAGCTATACCTCGGTGACAACAATACGGTTTCCGGTAACCTCGACGACTTTGACTTGGGTACTGGCCGCGATCATGTCACCATCACTAACCACATCATACACCTTTGACTCAAATCGCACTTTTCCAGCTGGAGAGAGCCGCGTTGTTGTTTGCCCTGTTTTTCCGAGCAAGTGTTCCCAGTGAACGAGGGCTTCGTTCCAGCTGTTTTGTTTGATCGTGGCCACATCATTATTCGGTGGGGCAATTGTTCTACCCAGCCAGGTGTCTCCGAAGGCTCGAATGGTGACCTGATAAAGGACGACCGCTCCAACGGTGGTTCCGACAACGGCTGTGATGGAGTTGGCCAATTGTTGAACCTGAAACGGATTACTGGGTATTGAAAAGGACTGGGCGGAGAGGACAAGCCCCATTGCTAAGGCAATGGCACCACCAATACCGAAAAGTCCAAATCCGGGCGTGACGAATAACTCGACAGCAATTCCGATGACTCCGATGAGAATCAGAATGATTTCCAAGGCGGCTACAGTCCCATTGAGATGGCGAGCCCATATGTGCAAGCCAAATCCTAGCAGTGATAGCAGTCCGGGGAAACCAAGCCCAGGGGAAGCTAATTCTGCGATGAGTCCATAGATGGCCATCGTGAGTGTCGCCCACAGGAACCAGTTGCTATCTGCCACTTCATTAAGAATGCCACTCAAGCCCGTGGTCGCTTTGACTTCAATATCAGCCGGAGTGAGATCAAATTTACTGAGGACAGCTGCAAGATTGCTCGCGATTCCCTGTAAGTGACCAACCTGTCGCAGAGCCGGTGGATCGAAGTGTCGATTGGAATTGAGTAATGTTCCTCGCGTCCATTGTGCCTTGTCCTCTAACGCCTCGTATTGCTGCTGGCAAAACGCTCGAGTCTCACCCGTGACGGTGTGGGAGTAAGTATATAGCTCGATTGTGGGATCGAGACAGCTATAAAACAGAGACCATTCTCTGAGTGATGTATGTCCTAAGGCTTCCAATACCTGCTGCAATTCGAAGGTCAAATCACCAATCTCATCGCTATTCCCATATCCTCCAATGGTTGCCTCCGGAGCTAGATAGATTTCATCACAGGCCAATGCAAGCATTCCGGCTGCTCCACGGGCATGTTGTTCTACAAAGGCGACAGTCTTTATGTTTTCCCGTCTCAAGTCTGCGATGGTATTAGCCAGATCGATTAATTCTTCGGCATGTGCGCCGTCATTTTGGAATTGAAATATGATTAAATTATGGTCGTCGGCGAGCTGGTTTATCAGGGTTTGCTTATCTCGGATTCTTGAAAGTCCTACCAATCGTGACATATCGACGACCACGGCATGGATGTCGCCGATGGGGCCCGAGGATTTAAGGAAGCGGGTAGGGGCAATGTCGAGCTCGGCTGCGAGCGTCGCGTCATTGGTCGGCACGATAGAAATGCTGGGATTTCGTTCCAGAAGTGTGCGATCAATGGCCAAGGCGTCACCTGCCATTGAAATGGCAGTCGAAGAACTCAGCTTACCTTCGTCGAGAAGCTGTTGCCGTTCTTGTCCAGTAGCTAAAAGAGTATTCTCTTCGGTGACCACTTCATGTAAGGCGATGGCCGGATCAAGCCACGCCTGAAGGAGAGCATTGGGTAGGTGTTGATGAGCTTTAGCAACGCGTTGATAGTCCTCTCTCATTTCAGGAGTGATCTTAGATGCGTCTTCTTCCGGGCTGGTTAACAACGTTTCAGGGCTGACGATGAGCTTGGAGCATGCCAGTGCGGGCAGTAAGGCATGATCTGCAAAAAGGCCGTCTAAAACAGCTGCGGTACGACATTGGCGAGTCAATGAAGGGCTCGAGAGAAAACTCTCAAGCGTATTGCAGGCACCAAAGTCACTCTTAAGTTGCTCGCCTTCGACTGTTGGAAGAAATCTCAGTAGTAGCATGGGGCGTTGGTTGTCCGCCGAAGACTTGGTAACACTGTCGAACGCCGTATCGAGCGCGCGGGTAATGCTGCCAATATTGTTGTTTTGTATTGGCAGTTGAATTTCAACTAAGACTGATGTGCCCAACGAGCTGGCATCGGGATCCTGTGCTGTAAGCGATGAATACGTCATCGAAAGAAGCAGCAGGCTCAGCATCGGGAGGAAACGCTGAAGCGAGGAATGATCGAATCGCCTTGAGTGGAGTTGTAACACTATGGCTCAGCCTATGTGCGAGGAATTACCGTAATACCCAAAAAGGAATCGTAAATCCTATTTACCGCTCATTATATCACTCCACAAATGCTAGTGACTACCAAATCCCTCCTTCTTAACGAGGTGGTCCATTTGGCGTGTTGGCTTGGCGAGTGGATTGAGCAGTGGGCGCGGCGTTGACCACTTTTTTCCATCCGGATGGAAGCTCTGGTTCGTAGAAATTGCGGTAGAACGGATTGAGTTTTTCCAGGGTCGTTGCGAAGTTAATTTCGCGATCCTTAAAGTTAAACACCGTCCGGGAATGATTCTTACCCTTCAGGTAACTTCGATCAAAGATCACCATCCCTTTGGGAAGAAAATCTTTGTTGTTGATGATGATATGGACCTTTTGATAATTGCTGGCGTCATAGGCCGTTTTAGGAAAGGCTTCGAGCCAGATTTCTCCTTGCACGTTTTGAGGAGTGATAGCCCGTACCCAGAACCGATTCATGATGTCCTGAGCATTACATCCAAACAAGAATGGCAAGGGGCCGTTGATGATATTTTTCCCCTGCAACGCTTCCGGTAACACCTGTTGGATTAGTCGTTGATTGAGGTAGTCATATTCAAAGATGTTTGTCCCATCACAAACCCAGTTTTCGCCGTGAGTGCCCGGGATTTCTTTGTAGGTAGCTTTGGTCTGCGCGGTCGCCGGTTGGAATGTGAGCACTTTTTCGACGCGGAATAGTCCTTTGTCCGGATCGGCAAATCGGACTTTCCCGGTACTGTAAGTTTTGAATGTATTTCGGGGACCATAGACAGTGTCAAATTGCCAGCGTTCGAAGTCACTTCGATAATGATCGATTTTTTCGGTATGATTCTGCCAATGTAGTAGGACACGCTGAATGTATTCGGCATGCTTGGGAGACAATGGTAGGAAGGACGGCGGCTGAACGGCCTGGGCATCGTTTTGAGTAGCACCCTGTGGAGACGGCGCAGTCTGTCGTTGCTGCACCTGTGTTTGAGGTTGAAGTTGTTGTCCCCAACAGCAGCTTGCCACGATAAGCAGCACGACCATTGATTGAAGTTGTTTCATTTGCCGTAAATCCATTCCATTGGACTAAATCTGTTTCGAGGTCTGATTCGCGATGGATTTTAGCAGGATTCGGCCGCAAAGGGCTAGATGGAAACTCAATTCACGTGGTCGCGGAGTATTTGGTCCAGCACGTCGGTGCCGACTGAGTTTTCACTAATCGTATAGTCTGCCAATTGATGCCAATCGGATTTCCCAGGTGTCCTTTGTTGACTGAACCAAAGAGTAGGACATCCTGCGTTTTTACCGGCCTCCAGATCAAATCGGTAGTCTCCTGCCATGATGGCCTCACCCGGCTGGATGCCCCATTGCTGACAAATGTGTAACAAAGCCCAAGGGTCAGGTTTGATTGGACCTTGTTCACGACCGATCACCGGGGAAAAATTCACCGGGAGCAACTTCAACATCTCGACTGCAAATTCATGCAGATTCCTAGTGACGATTGCCATCTTTAATCCGAGAGCATCGGCATGACGCACTAATTCGGGAATGCCTGGAAAGACGGTCGCCAGTTGTACGCCGCGTTGCTCGTGACGACGCAGGATACGCTCACATTCGAGTCGACGATCACCGGTATAGCTCTCAATTGTCTCTAAAATTGGTGCTTCAACCGGCAACCCCAAATCAACTCTCATCTGATCGAAATTCAATCTTGAATCGATCAGCGTTCCATCCATGTCAAAGATGATCCCTTTAATCGCCATCGGAAAAAATCACCTTACTCCTTCCGATTTTTCGGGAATGGGGAGTCCCATGTCTTTCATTAAAAACTGAATGTCGTCCCAGACGTCACGTTTTCTTCGGGGGTCCCGCAGCAAATAAGCCGGATGAAAGGTACATAAAACCTTGATACCATTCTTTTCGAAAAACTGTTGCCGCATCTTGCCAATCGGAGTGTTGCATTCGAGAAAAGAGTGGCTGGCGACTGCCCCCAAACAAACAATGTACTCAGGCTGAATTATTTCCAATTGCCGTTTGAGAAATCCTGCACAGTTTTGTTGTTCCTCCGGAGTGGGATTGCGATTGCCGGGGGGACGGCATTTGATCGTATTGAGGATATAGATTTCATCACGTGTCAGCCCCATAGCTTCAATGATTTTGTTAAGCAGTTTCCCGGCGCGTCCGACAAATGGCTCGCCCTGTTTATCCTCGTCAGCGCCTGGTGCTTCGCCATAAAACACGAGTCTGGCATTAGCATTGCCCACACCGAACACTGTTTTATTACGAGTCGATGCCAACTCAACACAGACTTTGCAGTCTGCAACTTCCTGACACACGATGTCTAACTCGGCTTGTTTCTTGGAGGGCATAATTTCAGATTCCTGGACGGTCGGTGAGGTAGATGGAATTTGTTCAGGCACAGCCGACGGCGTTAGCGTGGAAGTAGGATTAGGTGTAGCCGGAGTAGTCGTGGGCGGCTTTGCAATGGTGTCTATCGGACTGGGACCGGATTGACTTACGGAGGGTTGAGAGTCTCCCGATTCGCCAATCGGTAAACCATGTTGCTGAATGTGCTGGAGTTGATTTTGCAGTTGATGTAAATCGACTGATTGGCCTGTCTGAGTTTGTATGGAGGAAACCCCGGAACGTTGCAAGCTCTGTAATCGTTGACGTACGGCCTTGGCTAGTCGTGCCGCATCGAATGGAGGCGTGTCTGTTGGCTCAGTGTCAGTCATTGCAATCGTTAAAAAGAAGGTGAATGAAAGTTGAATTATAACGATTTGAATGAAAAAACGACCCCTGAGAGGCTTCATCCACGTAAAACTGAACCAATGAATCAGCGTGTTATATACGCTTTTCACGAGTGAAGATATCATTATAGCACTATGGCTTTACCGCAAGTTGTCATCATTGGTCGCCCCAACGTGGGCAAATCCAGCATTTTCAATTGGCTCGCCGGTCGCCGGCTTGCGATTGTTGACGATGTAGCTGGAGTTACGCGCGATCGAATGACACAGCTATTACGGCATAACGAGCGATTTTTTGAGCTTGTGGATACGGGCGGGATCGGTATCAATGATGTCGATGATCTGAGCGATGAAATCGAGGATCAGATTCAGCTGGCGATGGATGCTGCAGATGTCATTCTCTTTGTCGTGGATACTCGAGAAGGCTTACTACCGCTAGACCAGGAAGTGGCTCAGCGACTGCGTTATATCGATAAGCCGATTGTTTGTGTGGCAAACAAGACCGATGAATCGGGCATGGATCCCGATGCTGATGAGTTCTATCGTTTGGGCCGGGGTAAGCTGATTCGCGTTAGTGCCATGCAGAATCGAAACAAAGAGCTGTTACTCGATATGATCGCTGAACGAGTCCCTCATTTATCCGAAGAGGAACTCATGGATGAGGATATCGAACCTGGTGAAATGAAGATTGCGTTGGTGGGCCGACGTAATGTTGGTAAGAGCACGTTCATCAACACGTTGACTGAAGCGGAACGAATGATCGTCAGTGAAGTGGCCGGGACTACTAGAGACAGCGTCGATGTTCGTTTCGAGCTTGATGGTAAATCCTTTGTTGCTATCGACACTCCGGGTTTAAGAAAACGTAAGAGTGTCCGAACAGATATCGAGTTCTATAGTACACATCGTGCTCAACGAAGTATCCGCCGAGCTGATATCGTATTGATGTTCTTTGATGCCTCACAACGTGTTAGCCAAGTAGATAAGCAGCTAGTGAAGTACATTGAGGACAACTACAAACCCTGTGTCTTTGTTGTCAATAAATGGGATTTGATGGTCGAGCATATGCCGACCGAGCGATGGGCCAACTATCTTCGTGACACATTTCAAACCATGTGGCACGTACCGATAGCATTTATTACCGGTCAAACCGGTAAAAATATGAAGGCCTTACTGAACCATGCTCAAATGCTATATAAGCAGACTCAAATGCGAGTCGGGACCGGGGAATTGAATCGTTTGGTCAGAGATGCCATGCGACGTCACGCTCCGCCAGTCTTTAAGAATCGCAGACCCAAAGTGTATTACTGTAGTCAGGTCAGCACGCAGCCTCCAACGATCGTGATGAAGGTCAATAATCCCAAAGCTTTTGCTCCGGACTATCGTAGATATCTACTTGGAGTCCTACGTGATCAACTCGATTTCGGAGAAGTTCCGATTAAACTGTATCTGCAAAAACGTGAAAGTTCAGATGGACGAGATGAGATTGGTCCTGTTGGTTAAACAGACTACGGCCTGTTGAAAACCACGCCGGACTGTTATCTCACAGACTCTCAGGGGGAATCCCTATGAATGGCGATGATGATTCACCGATGCCGATTGCAAATCGTAATCGGTTGACTGCGGTCATTAAATTACTTCGCCCTCATCAATGGGTGAAAAACCTGTTAGTGTTTCTCGCACCAATCTTAGGTCAGCAAATCACCGCGGAGGGGATTGCTTTGACGGGGCTATGGACTTTTTTAAGTCTCAGCTTTGTCGCGTCTGCAGTCTATGTGCTGAACGATTTGATGGATGTTCAGGCAGACCGATTACACCTTACGAAATGTCGGCGTCCTTTGGCCAGTGGCGAAGTTTCCCTGAAACTGGCTCCTGTGATTTTTATCACGATGCTTGTGATGGGATTTGCCTTGGCTTACTGGTTTGTGGGCTCCGTCGAGTATTGCTATGCCCTGGGTAGCTACTTTGCGGTTACCTCGCTGTATACGTTTTGGATGAAACGAATCGTGATGGTGGATGCACTGGTGCTGGGAGGTTTGTTCACACTCAGAATTGTAATGGGCTCGGTTGCTACCGGCGTAGCTTCCACGGTGTGGTTGCTGGCCTTTTCCATGTTCATTTTCACCAGTATTGCTTTTGGAAAACGGTTTAGTGAACTGTTCAAGTTTCAGGATGTGCCGGCCGATGATCCACGCCTGGCAAGCCTACGACGGCGAGGTTATGAACCAACCGACCTCCTGTTAGTTGAAATTATTGGCATCGTGACCGGTATGATTGCCGTACTCGTGATGGCACTTTATATGAATGAAGCCAAGGCCGAGTTATACATTTATCCGCAGGCATTATGGGGTGTGGTGCTGGCCGTTCTGTATTGGGTATGCAATTTCTGGATGATGGCCCATCGAGGCAAAGTTTCTGAAGACGCGGTGAAATACATCGTGCTTGATCGATCTAGCTGGGTTAGTGCTGCTCTGGTTATCACTAGTATGGTAATCGCGATCTGGCCATTTTCGTCGTGAGGTGATTTCTGATATGAATGACTCTCCCGTTGCTTCTCCTGATGATCCGCCCGAAATCTCTAGTGCAAACGCGGTCAATTCGACCCTGTCCGGATGGGGAAATTATCCCAAGGTTAACTGCACTGTACACTTCCAACGGCAGGTTGATGTTCTCCGGAACCTACTGGTCGAAGGCAATGTGATGAGTTCGATTCCCAGAGGGTTGGGACGCAGTTATGGCGATTCCTCTGTCAATCAGGACGGAGTGCTTGTTCAGACACCTCGCAATCGCCTGCTGGCTCTTGATGAACAAACCGGTTGCCTGACGTGTGAAGCTGGAGTGAGTCTGGAAGAAGTAATCCAATGTGTCTTACCCAAAGGCTGGTTCTTGCCGACGACACCAGGAACCAAATTCGTGACGATAGGCGGCGCGATTGCAGCCGATGTACACGGGAAAAATCACCATCGCGACGGAACGTGGGGACAGCATGTGAAACGCCTAAGCCTGATGGTCGCCGATGGTACGATTATGGAATGTTCGGCTCATCAGAACAGCGATGTCTTTTGGGCAACGGTCGGAGGCATGGGTCTGACGGGGATTGTTTTAGAAGCTACGATCCAGTTAATGCGAGTTCCGTCGGCATACGTCGAGGTTACTCAGCGTCGAGCATCAAATCTGTTTGAAGCCTTCGATCTGTTCTTGGAAACGGATGAACAATACAAGTACAGCGTCGCCTGGATTGATTGCTTGAGCAGCAGGAATAAACTGGGACGGTCTGTTCTGCTGTCAGGGAATGATGCCGAAGTAACGTCATTGAAACCCAAGCAGGCAAAGTCTCCGTGGAAGCTTCCAGCTAAAAGAGCCAAAAGTGTGCCGTTTGAGTTTCCGGGGCTGGCAATGAATCAGTTGGCCATCCGTGCCTTTAATGGACTGTATTACCGTAAGCATGGCAATCGTCAGATGCTGATGGATTTTGATTCCTATTTTTACCCTCTCGATTCCATAAATCACTGGAATCGAATTTATGGGAAACGTGGCTTTGTTCAGTATCAAGCATTATTTCCCAGAGATTGTTCGCGGGAAGCAATGGTCAAGCTGCTGCAAATAATTTCAAAATCAGGCCAGGCCTCCTTTTTAGCTGTCCTGAAAAGTAGCGGCCCGGCTAATCCAGGCATGCTGTCCTACTTGTTCGACGGACATACTTTGGCATTGGACTTTCCATTTCGCGGGGAAAAGACTATTCGCCTTTGTCATCAACTCGATCAGGTTATGCTGGAGTTTGGTGGCCGAGTGTACCTCGCCAAGGATGCGTTAATTGGTGCCGATACGTTTGCAGCGATGTATCCCCGTCTTGATGAATTTAAACAATTAAAACACCGTCTTGACCCGTTGACGAAATTTCGTTCCTGTCAGTCTGATCGAGTTGGAATAACGGAGCCACGGTAATCTGATCCACGGTAGTAGAAACAAGCATGGCTAAACAACAAACCCATACCGAGCGGCAACATCAGCGAGCTCAAAAGAAGAAGCGTACCCAACGTGACCACCCCAAAGATTCGTCGGTCAAGTTAACGGACATTCCATTACTCAATCTGCGTATTGGAATTTCAGTTGTGCTGACCCTAATGTCGATCGCTTTGGCGTTGAAATGCTTTGAATTCCCAGTCCCTGGATCGGGGAAGGAAACGACGATCAATATTGCATCGGTAGGAATTGACGATGCTAATATTTTCATGACCTACGCCCAGAATATAGCAGAAGGGCATGGAGCCGTTTACTATCCCGGAGGTCCGCGTGTCGAAGGATTTTCGTCTCCGCTTTATCTGTTACTCTGTACCGCGGGGATGTACTTTACCGATGGTGTTGAATTTTACCTGCTCCTGTTAAACGCAGTACTGCTATTAGCCGTCATTATTACGCTTCAAGTATTCATTCACGGACTGGGGAAAGAATCGATTGACGGGAAGGAAACTTCAGTCTCCCGACGCGAAATGCTAATTGTAAACTGGGCCGCCAGTACCTTGTTGTGGGCTTGGATTGTTGTCAGTCCACCATTCATTATTTGGGTATCTGCAACCATGATGGACGTCGGACTTTGGACATTCGTCTTTGTCTCCGGAAGTGTCGCTGCAGTCAAACTGGCATTGGAACCTGAAACGCCAAGCCGGCGATTGGGGCTGTGGATCGTTTTACTGCAGTTAACCAGACCGGAATCATTCTACTTATGTCTTGTGTGGATTTCAGTCATTGTGGTCGCCAGGGTGAAGCAGGGACATGGGTTTACCAAAGCGGTGGCCGGTTCCAAGGGCTTGATTAGCACGTACTTGATAGCAGTAGCCGTGATTGTTACCGGAAGGTACCTATATTTTGGATATCCACTTCCTAATACATACTACGCCAAAGTTTCTACGGACTTCCTATACAACCTAAAGCTTGGATTCGGGTATGCCTGGGGATTTATACAGGCGCAACCTTGGGTAGCTGTTGCCCTGTTATTGAATGTTGTGATACTGATCAAAACACTTGATAAAACCTGGGAGGCAGGCACGACAGGAGAGTCAGATGCGAATTCATCGAATCATCCTTCCCAGCAACAGCAGGCATTTAGTTTAATTGCACTCATTTCCTTGCTAGCCGTACTGACCCCGGTACTGACAGGCGGAGATCACTTCAATTACTCGCGATTTTTCCAGCCTTATTGGCCGCTACTCGTTCTGGCTGGGATCTATTTTTTCCGACAGTACTTCTTGATCGAATCACTGCCTACGATGCGAAAACCCGTACGGGTGGGGATGACAACGATTGCTCTGGCAGGGACGATGCTATTGGCACAGCAACCTCCTTGGAATGTGCTTATCAATTCTCCCGGAGCTCGGCCAACGCTAGCCAATGAATTTCAACTGGCCCTCGGGGGGAGACAGCTAGGGGACATGCTTAATCGTTGGCAGGATGAAATGCGAGTTGGCTCGGACGAGACGTCTCCTTATGCAAGTCTGGGAACACTAACTACCGGCGGAATTGGATTTACCTATGATGGGCCTGTGTTGGATATGTTGGGGCTAAACAATCTGGAAATGGCACACAGTGCAGGGGATCGGAAAGGGAATAAGAACCATGCGGCTTTTGATAAAGACGTGTTCTTTACTTTGTCGCCAACCCTGTTTGCTCCTCGACGACAGCCGAAAGCATTGACGAAGAAAGCCAATGTCTTCCCATTTCGAAGCGATGGAGTCGATAGCTTTTGGCAAAGCACCTTAGACGGATTACAGGACGACCAGCGATTTAACGAGCAGTACTTAGCAATCGAAATTGTCGAATTGACTGATTCGGGTGAGCAACTGGGGCGGTGTACCGTTTGGGTCAGGCAATCCTATCTGGAGGAACTTAACGGTCATACGACCGATCATTTTTCGTATACCGTACTGAATTAAATGAGCTAACCGTCGCCCGACGGATTACCCAAATGACTAGACTTGTTTTTGCGGAGGAACGCCTAGGCTCTTTCCTCCATCAATGGCAATGTCGGTACCGGTGACAAATTTGGCAGCATCTCCTGCGAGATACAAAACGGCCGCTGCGACTTCATCCACGTCGATCATACGGCCTTCCGCTTTCGCCATCGGGCTGGCTGCCAACGTAGCCTGATAAGCAGTATCGTAATCACCGGTTGATTCCAGATCACGATTCATCATCCGAGTGTTCTCCACCGGCCCTGGGCAAACCGTGTTGACTCGTATACGATCCTTGGAATGACAGAGCGCGAGGCTTTTAGTAAATGCCACCAATGCACCTTTACTCGTGCTGTAAACCGGATCGTGTGCCCGAGGAAGTATCCCTGCATTGCTAGCCAGATTGATGATAGAACCACCGGATGGTTGCATATATGGGATCGAGTGCTTGCAACAGAGAAAGGCTCCCTTCAGATTGATTCCCATCACATGATCCCACTCACATTCAGAGACATCCGGGATTTGTTTGATTAAGCCCACGCCGGCGTTGTTAACCAAAATATCCAGATTGCCTGAGGGGGAAACGGCTTGTTCCACAAGTCCCACTACATCGGACTCATCGGTGACATCACAGGGCCGTTGGAAAATACCGAGTTCAGCGAATAACTCATCATTTTCATCATTCGGTTCAATATCGCCACAGTAGACATCGGCTCCAGCCTTCGCCATAGCAATAGCAACAGCTCGGCCAATTCCATACGAGGCCCCTGTTACGATGGCAACCTTTCCGTCAAGCATCTTATCTGTCATGGTTTTGGTTCTTTCTGTTTCAGCGGTGTTTTTTGTTGATCCATTAATCTCGAATGCCGAGAGCTAGTTTTCTCGCCCACGAGTTATCTTCGGAATAGCGTTCTTTCACGAGTGAAAGCTCTACTGTCCTCCTCCTTCGGGAATTGGCCAATTCCATCCACAGGTATACCCACCGTCCACATAAATCGTCTGGCCAGTGAGGAAAGCTGAGGCTTTCGAGGCTAGAAATAAAGCCGTTCCCACCATGTCTTCCGGTGTCCCCAGTCGCTTCTGAGGTGTATTAGTTAATCCCCACTCCTGCATTTGTTCCAGTGACCAGAGCTTCTGTGTGAGGTCAGTAAGAATAAATCCGGGAGCCAGTCCGTTGACGCGTACGCCGTGTTCTCCCCATTCCAAAGCGTGACCTTTGGTCATGTGTCCCAATGCCGACTTGCTCATTGCATAAGGCAGCACGTTCTTTAAGGGACGCAGAGTATTCAGAGACTCGATGTTTATAATGGCCCCCCCTTTTTGATCGATCATGACCTTTCCAACCGAACAAGACATTTGAAAGGCGCCTTTGAGATTAATGTTCATTACGAAGTCGTAATCGTCTTCGGTAATCTCCAGGCTGGGTTTACGACGATTGACACCCGCGACGTTGACAAGGGTATCGATGCGTCCGTACTTTTCCATGACGGTGTCCACTAGCGACTTAATCGCATCGGCATCCGCGACGTCACAAATCACGGGTAACACTTCATAGGTTGCTCCTGCTTCGGATAGAGAGGCCGCGGTTGCTTGCAGAGTTTCGGCATCTCTGCCTGTGATGATCGTGTGAGCTCCGCGAACAGCAAATCCTTCTGCGATTGCCTTTCCGATTCCGCGACTGCCGCCTGAAATAATGACAATCTGATCCGCCACGCTAAAAAGTGGGTCAGTCATGAGGGTACCCCGTATTGATTACTCGAATTCAAAAACAACGATGACAAAAAGATGCCCGAGCAAGACGAATCTGGCTCGGGCATCAGATGATCGCTTCTGATTCTAAGATAGCCTATTTTTGAAACAGTTGTGGTGTTCCGGTACTTGAGGCTGGTGCAGACGCTCCGGCAGGAATGATGGGCCGTAGGAAATTGATGACATCCGCTCGCTGACGGATGTCATCAAATGTGACATTCATTGCACTGTGGACTTTGCGTTCAGAAAGATAGTCGATTAATTCCTCTTTGACATCTTCGATTGATTCCACCACAGGTACGGTATGGCCTGTGCAACGCATAATAATGTATTTACCGCCCACGGCTACGATCCCGGACAATTCCCCTTTCTTTAAGCGGAATGCCTCTTCTTCTACGACAGGCTGCCCACCGTTTTTGCGAATGGGAGGAACCTTTCCCTGATTGGCTCGCGATACAGGTTCAATGGAATACTGTTCAGCCAGTTGACCAAAAAAGTAATCCGTTGAATTGTTGTTTGCCAGATCCCAAACCATATTTGCCTGTCGTTGAGTATTCAGGACGATAGCCATGACTTCGACACGTTTTCCATAGTTGGATTCAAATCCTTTTTGCAGGTCGTCCTCGGTAATCTGTACCTGATCGCTGACAAGTTGCTTCAGTGCTACCGTTGGCCATACGGCATCTTTCACATAGATGTCGACAGTGACATTGTCCTTTGAGGTAATGGCTTCGAGCCATGTTTGTACGTCTGGGTTGCCCTGATCGTCGATGTATCCCCGGGAATCTGCAGCTCGCTTGATTTCCGATAGGATGTCTTCCTGAGAGACCTCTTTGTTTTGGTTTGTCAAAGCCTGCGTTAAGAGCATCCGATTGATCTCTCCCTGAAGAACGTCGATTCCGTAACGGGTGATACATTCTTCGGCAAGTTCACGAACAGTGATTTGTTGTCCATTGAGAATGGCGACAACGCCAGGGTGGGATTCTTTCAGTGATGCATCCTTGTAAACAGACTGAATTTTTGCCTCTGCCTGGAGACGTTGGAAAATGCTGCCGGCAGCCGACTCTAGATTACGTTCACGAATTTGATCGCGTAAACGAGCTTCAGCGTCGGCCTTAAACTGAGGAGCAATATAAGTGGACGGTATACGTTTTTCACACTTCATCAGGATGTACTGATTGGCGATTTTTACGAGCTGTGAGATGTCGCCTTCTTTCAGGCTAAAGGCCTCTGCTTCGAGACTTGCATCGCCAACGTGCTTCCCAATCGGTGGAATGAGTCCACGCGCACTGGCACTGGCCTGATCCTCGGAGTGTTCTTTAGCTAAGGCACCAAATTCGTCCGGGTTGGCCAGAGCCTGTTTTCTGAGTTCAGTGATCGTCGCTAGGTTAGAGTGGGCGATCAAACGCACCTTTACCTTGGGGCCGAATTCAGATTCAAAGGCTTTGGCAAGCTGTTCCGGCGTGACCTCGATTTCCTGTGATGCCAATTGTCGAAGTGCCAGATTAATCCACATATGTTCATTGCGATATTGATCCGGCGCGATGTTGCGTTCCTGCTGTAGCATCGTTAGCCAGCGGTCCACGGACATTCCGAACTTCTTAGCCATCCGTTCGATTTCTTTGTCAAGTAGCTCTTCGGTAATTACGATCTGATGTTTTTCACAGGCCTGTTTGATGAGTCTCTTATTGAGATAACCCTCGAGTGTTTCTTTGCCATATCGATCCAGACAAGCTTGAGCCAGCTGATTACGAGTGATGTTCTCACCGTTAACCTGAGCAACCACTTTGAGAGGTTTTGTGCCAGGGGATTTACTGGACGTAGAAGCAGGAGCAGTCGCATTTGCTGTGGTGACGCGATTGGCAGTTGTCGCTGGTTTTGGTTGAGTTTGCCTCGCCGTT
>CEUV01042658.1_pt1 | contig 44232 bp, 19 predicted proteins | sample 356401 | NCBI WGS metagenome assembly CEUV01 (sample SAMEA2622710, study PRJEB7988) | marine metagenome | isolation source: saline water (ENVO:00002010), including
GTCGACGAGGCGGAGCGCGAGCGTCTCGAGCGTGAGCGTCGAGTGTCGTGCGTGAAGGGGTGCGTCGAGCGGGCGAAGGCGGCGTTGGGTGAACATTTGGAAGTCGTCGCCGCGTGCGAACGAGACGCGGCGAACACTCGCTCGCGCATCGAGGCGTGTGATCAGAGCATCTTCGACATCGACTCGAACGCGAACGTCATGCACGCGCGATGGCGTCAGACGCTGAAAGATGTCGGGAAAGAGGACGAGGCGCTGCAGGCGTGCAGATCTGAAATTTGTGAGCTCGACGAGACGCGCCGTCTTCTCGACATCGAGCTCGAGGAAGTGCGCGCGTCCATAAGTCGCGAGCGAGCGACGAAAACGGCGTACGCGCAAACGATACACACGCTCGAAGAGGATATTAAAACCGCCGATGCGCTCATCGTGTCTCTCAAGGCGGCGATTCATGATAAAAAGCTACAAAGCGACGCGGCGCATGCCGACGCGAGACGACACGAGGACAACATCCGTTCGGAAGAGCGTCGAACGCACGAGATAGGGATGGAAATCGAACGTGTGGACAAGACGTACGTCACGCACACTCACGAACTTCACGACGTACAGGAGAACTCTTTGTTACAAGTGGCGGAGAAAATGACGACGAATAAACTCGCGCAAAAGCTCGCACAAGCGATGAGAGATTTCAGCGCCAGATCGCGGTCCATCGCGCACGAGTCGATAGTCGTGCGCCATGAAATCGCGCAAACAAAGTTAAACACGATGCGAAGCGCACAGGAAGAAGAGAACATCCGAGGACAGCTCAGCATCGTCGAAACCGGCGTGACGTCGCAGCAATCTGCGATAGATTTATGTGAAAGCGAAATCGCGCGAAACATGGAAGAGATTGAGAAATCGACCCTCAAAGTGGACGAGGCGAATAAAGAGTTGGAAAAACTACATGGAATCTCGCCCGAGCATCTCGGGCCGCTCGAGGCGGAGATTGCGCACTTGCGCAACAACATTAGATCAAACGAGACGAATTGCGCGAAATTACGTCACGTCTGGCTGCGCGCGCAGTGCACCATACTGGACAACGGAGAAAAATCGCGTCAGGCCTTGGAGATCATAGATAGGCTCGATAAGGAAAACGACATCTTGCTCAAGAAGCGCGAACGATACCAACGCAAGTCGTACAGAGATGCGGAGGAATGCCGAAACATTGAGAAAAACGTCTCGCGGCAGCGGTGCAGATTGAGCGTGCTCGACGAAAAGTTGTCACAAACAGAAGATACGAAGCGCGATAACGCGTTGACGTTACTCACTGTGGAAGATGTACGCATGAAAGAGATCGACTCTCTCAGTGGCAAGAATATTAAACTGCGCGCCGAACTTCACAACAGAGAAGAATCCATTCGTTCCGCCTACGCCGACGGAGAGCGTTTCGATAGAGACATCGCTGAAATGGAACGCAGAATACAACACGAGCGGCAAGCGCAGAGTATGTTGAATCCGACCAAAGGTAACGGCGAGGTCGCCAGCGCGAGGAAAGAGAACGCAAAACTCACCGTGGTGTTGAGGCGTCTCGAGTCGCAGAGAAATAATGTCGCGGTGCAGGTTGAATCGAGCGTCAAGCGGCGAGAACTCATCGTCGCGAAAGGCGACGCGATCCAAGCAAACATAGAGGCTGACGGCGAAGAGCGGCGCGAGGCTGAGATGATGGCGACGGCGAAACGCGCCCAGAGCGACGTCATTCGCAGATTGAAGGACGTCGCCAAAAGCACGTCGGAACTCAAAAGCAGAGTGCTCGATTTAGAAACCGCTCACGGTGACATCGATGAAACGTATACACAGTTATCGGCGCGTATGGCTGATCTCGTCGAGCGTCGAGAGCGGTTTCGGGTCGGCACCATCACGCATTTGCGCGAAAAATACGAACGCGCGTTGCTCAGCACGAGCAGTCAACAGAAGATCGCGCAAGCGCTCAAACGATTAAGCGAGCGACGAGAATCGACCGGAACGGATGGCGACGACGCGCAAAAATACACGCGCTCCATAGAACGTTTAGAAGAGGTGCGCGGAAACTTGCTGACGGCGATTCGCGAGGAAATACATAATCATCCGCATCTCTCCCATGGGCTCAAACGCGCTCGGTCGCTGTTGACGGCTGTATAGTCGGTCATCGCCGTCGAAAATAATTGTAACAATAATGACTAATCAATCCTATCCGTCACCTCACCTCACCTCACCTCACCTCCAAACCCCGCGCGTAGGCGCGGACGACATCGTCGTGAATGCTCCGCGCGGCGCAAATCACGCCGCCTCCGCCGGGCGCGAAGCGCCTCTTATCTTCACTCTCCTCGAAACGCAGCGCTTCGCCAAGCGCATCCGTCACGCGCGCGCCAGTCTCTTCGCAAATCAAAACCCCGGCGCCGTGATCCCACGAATTGACGAACGCGTCGCCGTTTGCTTTCGGGTGCTGAATGAAGACGTGCGCTTCGCCGAGCGCGACTTTGACGTACTTGGCCAACGAACCGCAACACAAACGCGACACCCGAGTCGGTCGCACACCGGATTTACCGAGCGGCAAATCCTCAAACGTCTCGTGTGCAGAAATCACAACGCTCAGCTCGTCGCTTAACGACGTCGGCTGCGGCATCTCCAGTCGGCGAAACACATCCTCCTCGAGTTTCCGCGCGAAACATCCCGCGCCCTTTTTCGCCACCAACTCCACCCCACCGCCCGGCCACTCGGGCGCGATCATCACCGCGCGATCCAACCCGACGCCCGGCGTCACCCTCGCCAATCCAAACACGAATTGCTCCGCCTCGTTCTCCGACACGAACGCCTTCGTACCGTCTAAAGGATCGCACACAAAGTACGCCTCGCCCGCCGACGGCGCGCGCGACGTCAACGCCGACCGCACCTCCTCAACGGAAATCTCCCCGATCGTCCCCGCGCACGCGTCGACGACATCCTTCATCACTCTCGCATCCTCCACCGCGCGCAGCGTCTCCTCGCCGACGAATGTCGTCGTCGCCGTCGCCGCGCGTTCGCGCAGTCGCCGCGCGCACGCCGCCTGCGCGGCGACGTCCGCCGTCGTCGCCACCGTCGCGTCGCGTTTCGTCTCCGCGACGCGCGCGACGCGACGATGCGACATCGCGACGTCGATCGCCGCGCGCGCTGCGTCGCGCATCGCGCGCAGCGCGTCGTCGTCGTCGTCAGTGCGGTCGAGCTCGAATCGCGCGAAGACGCCGCGCGCGCGCGCGGACCGCGCGCGTCTCTCCCGAGACGACGCGACGCGAGCGCGCGCGGCGACGCGCGTACCGCTCGCGCGCGGCGACATGCGCGCGCGGCGACGGCGCGACGTCTCGCGCGCGTCGCGAATGAATGCCGTCTCGACTTCAACAACCAATCGACGCGAACGACATCATCGCCGCACACGCCGTCGCGTCACGTCGCGTCGCGTCGACGACGAGGGCTCGGGATGACGATCGCGATGTCCCCGGCGCGTCTCCGTCCCTCGAGCGCCGCGCGCGCGTCCACCGCGTCGACGGTGTCGGATGTCGTGCTCGCGCTCGAATGGACCTCCCACGTCGCGCTCGGCGTCGCCATCATCGGCGTCGTCACCGTCGTCGTCGCGGCGTCGCTTCGAGTGGCGCCGATCGTCGCGTTCGTTCCGTCGTGTGCGGTGTTTTGGCAGTTCGCGGTACCGAGCGAGGCGCTCGGGCGCATGCGCGCGAGAGGGATGACGTCGCGGGACGTCGCCGCGGCGGCGACGCGCGCGGTGGCGGGAGAAAAAGTGCTCGAGTACGCGTTCGGGGAGTGGGTTCGCGAGACGAGGGTGAGGGAGGAGGAAGCAAAGGTGGCGCGGGTTGAGACGGTGCCGATGACGACGAGAACGGCGACGCGACGAGGATCGATGGCGACGACGAGACGCGCGAGCCGAAGCCGTCGGCGCGCGTTGCCTCCGGCGGACGCGTGGCCGCATCGACCGATTTTCGTGCGTTCGAGTCCGAGGAGTGAGACGCAGGTGGTGACGGATGGATGGGCGTCGAAGAATGGACCGGTGTTCCGAGCAACGACGCCGAACGCGCGCGTCAAGGCGATGGACGCGAGCGTGGCGGTGAACACGGAGACGGCGACGAGTTTCGAGACGGAGCTCTTCGTCGGGAGAGTCGTGTGTCGATTCAAGGGTGTGCGAGACCACATGACGCGCACGCCGGCGTCGTTTTATCCAGAAAAAGGGTGTACGTTTCAGGTGCTCGTGCAGGGTAGGTTCAAAGAGCGCGTTAAGGTGAACGACGTTCTCACGGGGGGCGAGTTCGATCGTCCGTTTGAAAATCGTCCGCCGAAACCGCTGGTGTACGCGGGTCAACAATTCTTCATGTCGCTCACCCCTGGGTTATCGGTAGACATGTTGGCGGACGTGCCGTATTACTACGCGCCCATGGGACCGACGCTCAGCGTCCTCGCCGCGCACGCGCCCGAGGACGCGCCCGAACCGACCGAGATCATCGAGGAGGACACGCGTCGACTCGGAGGCGCGTTCGCCGAGCGCCCACGCACCGCCGTCGAGCGAAGTCGCATATTCTCCGATCCCGCCGCGTCCGATCGGTACTACTTCAACACGGAAGACGTGTACACGTTCGATTACTACCAGACCGTGCTGTTGTTCAACGAATATGTCATGGACATCGGCATCACGCAGCTTCCGCTCGCTCGGTGCATGGCGGGCCAACCGATTAGTTTCTTCGGCAAACACAAGGATGGACGATACGCGTACTCATTCGAGATTTGGCACGAGTCCCTGTTGCCCAAGGCGCCCGAACGAACACCGATCGGCGCGCCGTGGCCTCCGAGGAAGAGAGAATCCACCGCGTAGTCGGTTGTTTGTATGTAAAACGTCTTTTATGTTACACGTCTGTCGCGGCGTTCACTCCGGCAACCCGTACGCGTCGACGTACGCCATGATACCGCCCCCACAGTTCACGAGTTTCGTGTATCCACACACGGCGAGCGCTTCGCACGCCTTGGCGCTTCGCACGCCCGCCTTACACAGCACCACGAGCGTCTTGTCCCTCGGCAACGTCTCCAACCACTCCCCCGCCGCGCTCAGCGGTTTGAGCTCGAATCTCGGCAGACGCGCGGCGTCCCACTCGTCCCGTTCGCGCACGTCGACGAAGAACGTGTCCTCATCGGCCGCCGTCTCGAGCAATTCGCGAAGGGCGCCGGCGTCGATCTCCGTGAAGGACGGATCGTCGCCCGCGCGCGCGGCGACGCCGCGCGAGGCGCGCGCGGCGATGATCGGACGCGCCGCGGTGATACGCGGGCGCGAAAGCGCGCGCGCGCGCTCGACGGTGACCGCGGCGGTGGTTCGGATCGTTCGGGCGATCGTTCGCATGGCGCGCGTCGCGATGTGACGCGCGAGACGGCCGATCGTTTCGATTCTCGAGACTGATTGTTTCTTCGCGCGCGAGACGCGCGCGCGACGCGAATGCGAATACGAATACGAATACGAATACGAATTACACGCCCCCCTTCGATCTCCCGTCCTCTCCGCTCATCCCCCCTCGGCCCTTTCGTTGATCATGCGCACCCAATTCTTCACGATGGTCAACCCGTCCTCGGTGATTATGCTCTCGGGATGAAACTGCACGCCCTGAATCCACGGGTACGTCCTGTGCCTCACCGCCATGACGGTGCCGTCGTCGGTCCACGCCGTCACCTCCAACTCGTCCTCGGGGAACCCATCTCGATCGATGACGAGCGAGTGGTACCTCGCCGCCTGAAACGGTGCGGGTAATCCACACAGCACCGTTCCCTCGTCGTCGTCCACGCGCGTCACCGGCGACGACTTGCCGTGCATGAGCCCCGTCGGCGCGCGCACGATGTTCCCACCGAACACCTGTCCGATGCACTGATGTCCCATGCACACGCCGAACACACCGAATTCAGGTCCGAGCTCTCGCACGACGTCGAGGGAGATGCCGGAATCTTCCGGTCGTCCCGGTCCCGGCGACACCAAGACGCCTCGCGGGCGCGTCGCGCGCACCTCCGCCACCGTCGTCTCGTCGTTCTTATACACGACGTGTTCGCACCCGCAATCGCCGAGGTACTGGCAGAGATTATACGTGAAACTATCGTAATTGTCTATGACGACCACCGGTCCCGGTCCCGAGGAGGCGCGCGCGCGAGCGGCGAATCCTCTCGCGCGCGCGCTCGAGGCGACCGCGAACCCTCGCGAGGGCGCGCTCGAAGACGATGCGGTGGACGGCGTCGCGCGTCGCGAACGGCGCGCGCGCGTCATCGCGGGAACGTTCGCGACGGTCGTCATCCCGCGTCGAGCGACGGTCTCGCGACCGCGGGCGTCGACGGGTCTCGACGACGGGGCGCGCCGTCGTCGCGCTATCCGCATCCGCATCGTGGGAAGGCGTGTTTCTCGAGAAAAACACGTACTCGAGCTCGTTCGAAGGGTATCGAAGGAATCGAAGGCACGATCGCCGGGTGGTGGTGATATGATGAGTCACGACCGGTCGATGTGTCCATGCGATGGATTTAGCGCTCGGTTCAAATGAATGACAGACGACAGACGACGGACGACGACGCGATGGATGCCCTCGGGTGGGCGCGCGCGTTCGACGATAGCGACGCCGAGGGCGAGAGCGAGCGCGAGGACGACGATGGCGTCGTCGTCGTCGATCGCTCGGCGGTCGCCCTCGGCGCTGGATCTCGCGCGTCGACGCGAGAGACGGCACCGCGCGAGGATGGCGCGAGCCGAGACGACGGCGTCGAACGCGACGGCGAGGTCGAGGGCGACGCGCGAGGGGGCGAAGCGGTGGGGACGGGTGGGGGGTGCGCGTCGTTGGACGGCGCGAGCGTCGCGAGCGGCGTGCGCGTGGGACGGGTGGGACCGGAACTCAGAGAGTTGCGCGCGGCGCAGGGCGAGTCGAGAGAGTATTACACCATGGAGCACTATAATCGTTTGTACGGCGCGGAAACGGCGTGGAGGCGAACGTCGCGCGGGAGTAAGACGTGGTGTAAGGATGTACACGGACCTGGGTGTCGAGAGTGCACGACGTGTCACTTTTGTCGACAAAAGACGACGGACGTGAAGACGACGTGTCAGTGCGGATTTTGGAGTCGCGCGCCTCCGGGCGGACGAGGGCGAGGCGTGTGGTGTGGGTGGTGTCTGGAGATGCGCATGGGGGAGAATTTAGAGGAAGCGCTGGCGGATTCGGAGTGGCGGTGCCCGGTGTGTCGGGACATATGTAACTGCAGCGGGGCGAATTGTTTGCGCGCGCAGAGGAATTTGTTTCCCACGCAACAGTTGACGGCGGAGGCGTTGAATTACGGGTGGCCCTCGGTGGCGCATTACTTGATCACGACGGCGATCGTGAGCGGTAAAGACGCACCACCGATGTTAGATTTACCGGCGGCGTACACGGAGCGCCGCCGACGACAGAGAGATCCGAACGCGTCTCGCGAGGGCGGGGGAGGACGAAGCACTATACCGGGAATGTTCGGTGCCCAGACGCAAAAGGAAGCGCGAGCGATCGCGTTGCGCGCTAAAGTGGCGGCGAACGTCCGAGCTGCGTTCGGTGACCTCGCGTGTCGAGACGACGATGCGGATGGCGACGACGGCGGTGGTGGCGACGATGAAGCGTCGGGCGCGTCGGCGGGCGCGAATCGCGTCGAAGGCGCGCGCGCGCCTCAGTCTTCCAGAGGAAGGGGGAGATCGAGAAGTCGCCGCGCGCGTAGATTCGTGGAGGACAACGACAGTTCCGATGGTTCTGAACTCGAGTCATCGGACGGTGATAGTGACGTCGAGGCTCCCGCACCGGCGGCGATTCCACGCACCGGCGACGATGTACGCGACGACGAAGCGCGCGCGACGATGGCGGAGACCCCGGGACAGGCGCGCGCGTGTGATTCTGACGGTGCACGCCACACGAAACACAAACGCGCAAGGACCAATTACGGTGTCTCTGCGCGCGAACGTCCGGATGGGGAATGGCGGTCGGACGACGACGTCGTCGAAATCGACGCGCCGGCGCGACAACGGAGCGTGGCGGAAATCGCGTGCGATGACGATCGAGTCACGAGTGGAAGCGTCGCTCGCGTGTCCGCGCGTCCGCGCACCGTGACGACGACCACAGAGTACGGTGAGACGGTCGTGTTACAAGAGGGTGAAACGGAGGCGCCCGCGAGACGTCGACGAAGGCGCCGAAGACGCGTGCCAAGACCGGGAACCGGCGAAGAGTTTACGACGGTGAATCCAGACGTGGTTGAAGCGGCGCAAAGTCGAGCTGTGCACGCGTCGGCACAGGAAGAGGACGAAGAATCCCGCGCGGCTCAGGGAGAGGGTCCGTGTGCGGCGATTTTGCGTGACATGCGTGGAGACGTGAAGGACGAGTACGCCATCAGAGACGCGCTCGTGCGCTCAAACGAAGCCCTGCGCAGCGCGATGGTGTTGACGGACGCACATATCACGGTCGACGAGAGTGAGCTTCGCGCCTTTTGTTCACTCGTTGTGCGCATCGCTCGCGTGGGACCGAAAACGCCCTTGGGATTACAAGTGATTTCCGACGCGAGAGAGACGCTCGCCGATGCGGAGACGTTTTCTCTGCACAGCAGCACTGGACGAGCCATCGTGCTGAGAGCGTTGATTCGATGCAGCGATCACGCGGCGTACCAGAATGTACACGTGCGCGAGTCGTTGATTCAGTTGCTCACGCTCATGGCCACTCTCGGTCAGGAATATTGCTTAATTCGAGACAACGTGCAGTCAAAGCAAGGCGAGGCGGTCAGTCCTCTGCCGCCACACATTCAAGCCGCCATCGATGAGATACACGTGAACGACGCTGAGACTGAAGGTGAAACGACGTCAAAGGAGGATGAGGTCGCGATGTTGTTGCTCGAGCGCCTCGAGGCTGCGCACGTGCTCCTCTACGCGACCATGGCGGCGCTTCGCAGGTCGATCAGAGGGCCTCCGCTCGCCGGCAGAGAAGAACTGTTCTGTCCCACGCTCGCCGCGTTCATCGACCCGGCGTTCGCGTTCAAAGCCAAGCTCAGAAAGCAAGCGTTGCGCCTGGTTGCGGCCGGCGTCACCGCCGCCACTCGCGATTGGGGCGATCCGAAATCGCCCGAAATCGTCGCTCTGGCGACGAATGCGAGCGAGCACATTTGGCCAAAGCTTTCCGACTTGCTCGCCGTGGACATTCCCGGTCGAGCGAGCAGTATGGGAGAGAGCGTCGTCCGATTGAGCGCGTCCGGCGTCACTCGAGCCGTCATAGAGGGCTCGGCTCGGCTCATCGGTCTCCTGCTTCGCTCAGGCGTCTGGGCGTGGGGCCAAGCGGAAACTGCCATTCTGTCGCCGCACACCGCGGCGACGTTCTGGCGCGTCGCCATGGCTCCCCAACGCGCGCTCGCGATGCGTCTGTATTCGCGTCTCGTCGATATATCTCCCATTTACTACGGTGGCGTCGGCGTGCCTCTGTTGAAGCTGTGGGCGCGCGCGACCATGGATCCGGCGGCGGGCGAATCTGCGACGGGCATGAATCGAGCGAGAGCTCGAATCGCGCGCGCCGCCAAACGGCACCCCGTGCTGTTTGCCGCGTTTCCGAATTCGCCGTCCCTCGAAGGATGCGATAGGCCAGAGTCCGTCTCGTTCGAGCGTCGCGCGCGATGGGTCGCCGAGGTCATACACCAAGCCGCGACGACGGCGGTGTCGCCGCGCGCTCGATTATCCGCCGTCGCCACGTGCAACGCGTTGTTCGAGGTCTCGTGCTGGAATCAGAGCTTGGCGCTCACGGGCGGATCATCCACTCGCGGCGCCTACCTCGTCGCGAACGCGCTCGTGTTTTCCACGGCGGCGTCGCGTTTACACGCCGCGCTCTTGACGCCTCCTCCGCCCAAGCTGTTTCGCGTGGTGCAACACGTATTGGAGACGTGCGCGCACAAGAGCGTGAGGGAATCATCCGCGCGTCCGGAGACGCTCGCTAACACCGCGTTGGCGATCGCGTCGCAATTCGACGTGACCGACGCCTCGACTGTCACGTCTTTGGTCGCCGTCTTGCACGAGGCATTCGAGAGACCGCACGCGAGCGACGCAGAGGCGTCCGTCGCCGCCGTCTGGTCGGCGCTCGACGCCGGCGATTCTTTGCACAGGAGCGTGGGTATTCCCAGCGAAAAACTCATCGCGACGAAGCGTTTCATCATCACCGTGTGCGCCAAGCGCGCCATCGAACGTTCGCGATACGTCACGACGAGTCGAAGTGGCACGCACGCGGTGGAGGGATGGGCGCTCGCGTTGCGCGCGTTGGCAGAGTCGAGCGCGAGCGTCGAGTGGCTCGACGAGCTCGCGCCGTCCATTCTCGACGCCATGCAACCTCCCGCGGTGGCGATCGGTAAAGCCGCCGCGCCGCCACCGATCTCCACGTCGCACCCGATGATTCGCACACGACTGTACGATCTCTTAGCCTCGGCGGTGACGCGTCATCCTCGACTGGCGGAGGACGTCAACGGCGACGAGGGCGCCGACGGCGCCGACGCGCGAAGCGTCTTTTTCATCGCCGTCGCGCGAGCCGCGATCGGTGAGATCGCGTACTTTCTCGGCGGCGCCGACAATAGTAAGGGATACCTGCCTCTGCGCGAGGCGGATCGAAACGCCGCCGGTCGACGTTTACGAAGCGTCTCTCGCGCCGCGGTCGCCGTCCCGTCGAGAGTCGTCGAAGAGGTGTACCGCTCGTACAAACCTCCCAAGGAGACGATCGACGTCTCGAACGCGGTGGACGTGGACGCGTCGATGTTGACGGGCACTGCGATCGCCGCGCTCAGATTCGTATCGGCGTTCGCGTCCGCGACGCCGGCGGCGAGACGGATGGTGAAGACTTACGTCTTGTCGCCGATTAAAGCCGCCATGAGACGCAAGGAATCGCGCGAGCGTCGCGCGCTCGTCGCGCACGTCAACGATCTCTGGGCCAAGGTTGGATTGATTCAAAGTGACAATAAGGAAAATGACGCGCCGTCGGTTCCGTCGTCGTCGACCGGGACGCAGTCGTTGCCGACGCGACCGTGGCCCGCGGGCGCCGCAGAGCCGAGCGCGTTCGCGTCCGTCGCGAAGAAACCGAACGGGTCGACGGTGAACGTCATCGGGCAGCTCGTCAAGCGCGCGCCGACGAAAGGGGTGGACGTCAAGGAGAATCCAAAGACTGGGAAAAAGTTTGATATGCTGTTCGTGACGATCGGGGATCACGCTGGCGATGAGATGCGCGTGCAGTTGATCGGCGCGAGCGCCAAGGCGTGCGCACGCGCGCTCGATGCGCCGGACGTGCCGAGCGACGTTTCTCTGGGATTCATCGGATTGAAAACGAAAGGCGCGACGGTGTGGGATCCGAAAGAAACGGCCGAACTCGTGCTCAACCCGTCGTTTTAGAGAGCGCGCGAGTGTATTTCAAGCCGCTAAACGCTAAACGAAAAAAAAATCCAGACGACGCGACGCCCGTCGTCTCGTCGCCCGGAAGCGCTCTAATCGCGAGATGAATGTAAAACAGTGCGCGCGTCATCACCTTTCCTCGAATACGTCCATCTTACACGTCGGACACGCCTTATTCTCCTTGAACCAAGGCTCGACGCACTCGCGATGGTACACGTGTTTACACCTCGGCAGTTGACACGCCTCCTCCTCCAAATCAAACTCAACGCAACACACCGCGCACCTCGTCCCCTCGAACCTCGAATCAATCTTCACTCCCGGCAACGACGCCGTCTGCGCGTCCGTCAATCCACACACCACCTTGCCCACCTGTTCTCCGAGGTCGCACAGTTCCTCGTACGTCATCGCGTCCGTGTCCAATCCCTCCGCCTCGGAATCATCCCCATTCTCGGGATCGATCCCAGCCATCGCGAGCATGCGATTTCTATACTCTCGCTCCTCGTCCTCTTGCAACCGTCTCGCCAACGCCAGCGATTCGTCCTCCTCCTCGTCCACGGGGGTCGCGTCGCCGCCGGCGTCGTCCTCCGCCGCCGCCGCGCCGTCGAATTGCATCATGTAGTACGCGCGCTCTTGTTCCTGCAACAACCGCGCGAACGACGCGGACTCATCCTGCGCGAGAGAAACACACGCGCGCGCGCATCGTCAATCGTTCCGTCGATCGTTCCGTCGTCGCGCGCGTCCGAGAGAGACGAATCCCCATCCGGGGGAACAAACCATCCATCCGAGCGCTTTTTCCGAGACGTCCCCTCGTCGTCCCCTCGTCGTCCCCTCGCGTCTCCTCGCGTCGTCGTCGCGCACCTCGCGTCGAGACAATCCCCCCGGCGCGCGTCTCGCCGCGTCCTGCGTCTCGATGGCGCGCAGCGCGCGCGCCGACGTCGATGATGATTCATTCGGCGTCGTCAACGGTGACGCGACGGACGGCGGCTTGTGCGCGACGTCGCGGTGTCCGCGCGTGGGCGTCGACCGTCCGGAATTGCTCAACGAGCGATCGTTCTCGACGTCGCGCATGACGCGGGACTCGGCGCGCGGGCGCGCGCGCGTCTGACGTCTGCGGTGCCGAGCCGAGAGAGGTGCCGATCGACACCGTCGCCACTCATCGTCTCTCTCGCGCGCGCGACGGTGTCGCGACGTCTCGTGCGATGGACGAGGACGTCGTCGTCGTGAAACCGGCGTACGCGGACGCGTACGCGGACGCGGTGAAGCGCGCGCGCGCGATGATGTCCGAACTCGAGGATGCCCCGTCGACGAGCGGCGGCGCGTCGTGGACCTGGCGCGAGGGCGCGGACGCGGCGGCGGACGTCATCGACGGGTGCGGAGCGCATTACACCGCGTGGTGGTTCCGATGGACGTGCGCGAGAGGGATGCTGCGCGAGGCGACGACGGTGGAGGCGCGGTTGGAGATTTTGGGCGCCGAGCTCGACTTCGTCGAACGCGAGACGAGGAGAAACGCCAAGAATTATCAGGTGTGGAATCACGCGAGATCGACGCTGAGCGCGGCGATGGACGATGGGTGTTTTGAGGCGGTGCGCGCGCGGGCGTACGAACACGTGGAGCGGGCGCTGGAGGAGGACGCGAAGAATATACACGCGTGGTCGCATCGCGCGTGGTTGACGCGCGCGAGCAATTCTTGGAGCGATGAGTTCGCGTACACGCGTCGACTGTTGGAAGAGGATCGAATGAATAACAGCGCGTGGAACGCGAGGTTTCACGCGACGACGCGGGCGCTCGAGGAAGGGGATGTGGGCGCGCTGGAACGAGAGACGGAGTTCGCGCTCGAGCGCGCGCGATTCGACGACGGCAACGAGAGCGCGTGGAATTATCTTCGAGGTCTGTGTGATCTCGCGGAGACGCGCGAGGTGAGCGACGACATCGCGCGTCGCGTCGTGTGCGCCGCGGTGGACGCCGCGCGCGAGTGCGCGCGAGACCCCGCCGCCGGCGCCGGCGCGCCGTCTCGACACGCCGCGCTCTTCGTCGCCGACAGGCTCGCGTTCGCCGCCGCGCGAGACGCCGACGTCTCCGTCGCCGCCGACGCCGAGCGCATGTTTCATAGATTAGTCTCCCTCGACCCCGTTCGAGGAAATTATTACCGCGCGCGCGTCGAGCGTCTTCGCGCGGCGCTCGCGTTGTGACGTCTTCGTCCCCGTCCCGGTCCCCGCACACGCCGCCTCTCCATCGCCGCCATGTCGACGCGTTCGGTGCGCGAATTCCTCCACGACGTCGGTCTCGGTGAGTACGCCCCCAGATTCATCGAACAGGGCGTCGACACCGTCGAAGACCTGCGGTACGAGCGCGACTTGGATTCGCTCGTCGAAGACGTCGGTCTCGAGGATGCGCACGCGACGACGTTTCGCGAGGCCTTGACGCGCGCGTTGGCGAGCGAAGACGGAGGAAAGGAGACAAAAAAAGCGTCCGCGCCCGTGGAACCGACCAAGGATGATTTGGCGAAGGCGGTGGCGGCGTCCGTGGCGGCGTCCAAGGCGAGACAGCGCGGCGGCGACGAGGCGGAGACGTCGAGCGTCGGCGCCGGGTTCGTGCGAATGTCCGGGGCGAAGACGAGCGATTACGCCCCGAAATTAGCTCTGGACGGCGCGGTGCGAGAGGATGTGAACGCACGCATGGGATTAGCGACGGAGAGGGAGATTGAGGACATTCTTCGTCGACACGCGGAGAAGGATTTTTTATCGCTGTTAAACCTGCGAGAGGTGCCGATCGATTCCATGGGGAGGGTGGAGTGGGCCGGACACGAGGCGATGAAATCGAACGAGATCGCCATGCGGTGTAAGCTGTTGACGCTGCGATTAGATTCGAGTAGGAACTCGCATCCGCGAGCGCCGTTGGCGAAGCGCGCCGTGGAAAATGTGTTAGATTTGATGAGTCACAAAGAGACGAGACGGGAGTTTTTGACGCTCGCGGTGCGTCGAAAAGTGGATGAATTGCGCGCCGAGGGTAAGATTCAGGGCGGCGGCCACGTCTCGTTCACGGGCGTGCACTACGGTTCGGGCGCGGCGGCGACGCGGCTCGCCGAGGAAAATTACGTCTCCAAAGACATGATGAATGAAATGCCGACGTATGATGCCTCCATTCACGCGCCCGACGCAGACCCTGCGGCGGGCGACGCGTCAGCGTCGCGCGCCGAGACGAAGAAGAAGTCTGCACCGAAAGTGGACGTGTCCAGCATTCGCGCCAAGCTCGCGAGTAAGAGCAAAAAACCAAGATTCATGTGACGCGACGTCGGCTACGATAGTAATGATACATCTCTAATTATACACGCTCAGCGAACTCCCGAGAACCGTTCCGTGATCCAACGACGCGCGCGATAGACGTCCTCGACGCACAACTCGTGACCCAACCGCTCGCGCATGACGACGTCTCCGCCCGTGAGTCGACCCGCCTCGAACGACCACTCGCGCGGAACCATCGGATCGGACCCACCCGCTAATATCAACGTGTTTGGCCTCAAATCTCGAAACTCGCGCGATCGGTCCGGCAGGTACCCGCGCACCGCGAGCACGCCCCCGACGTCGCTCAGTTCGCTCTTGGCGCACGCCAACGCCAGACACGCGCCTTGCGAAAACCCTCCGACGACCACCTTCGCGCGATCATCGATCCCATACCGCTCGCACGCGTCGTCCACCACTCGCACGACTCTCTCCACCGACTCCTCTATCCCATCGCACGTCCAATCGCGCGCATCCGGCCGTCGCGTGCGCAGGCGCGGCTTGAACCACGCGCGCGTCCCGTTCGCGAGCGGCGCGTCCGGGCACACCACCGCGCACGTCTTCCCACTCGCCGCGACGACCACCTCGCAAAATTCTCTCCACGACTCACCGTCGACGTCCCCGTACCCGTGAAACCACACCAACGCGCGCTCGACGTCTCCGCGCGCCTCCGCGTCTCGCGTCCCGCGTCTCGCGTCCCGCCCTCCCACCTCCGCCCGATCCCGCGCGCCGTCGTCCGATTCCACCGAGAACGATTCCACCGCGCGCGACACCCGTCGATTCACCCGTCGCACCGCGCGCTCGACGCGCGCGACGTCCGAGACGGCGCTCGTCGCCGAAACGGTCGCCACCGTTACGAATCGCGCTCGAGAAATCATCATCATCATCGACGTATACTCGCGCGCCGACGCGCGCGCGCCGTCAAGACACGCGCGCGAGATCGACCGCGCGCGCATTCGCGCCCCTCCGCGCGCGCGCCGCCGACGCCGAGCGCCGAGCGCCGCCGACGACGACGATTGACGTCCGCAGTCGTCCGCAGTCGTCGCCTCGTCATCCATCGTCATGACGGACGCGCAGGCGCGAAAGGTGCGAGAGACGCGCTCGTGAGCGCCATCGCGCGATCGATCGCGCGTCACTTCGCGCGAGCGTCGCGTTCGCGCGCGCGGTGTCGACTCCACCGCGACGCGAGACGACCGATCGTGTCGCACGGTCGAACCGTCGTTCCCCCGATGGGAATGAATGAATGACGCGACGACGCGATGACGCGACGCGAGACGACCGAGAGACTGACGAGAGTCTCGCGCGCGCTGTTTTCTCGCGCGCACTAGGCGTCCGATGCCGCGCGGGATTGGGCGGCGAAGCGGAAAGAAGCGATCGAACGCGCCAAGCACCGGCGCGCGCGAAGAGACGACGACGCGGCGACCGAGGCGAGACGCGCGGCGAAAGAGGAAGAAGCGAGACGAACGCAACGACGGGTGAGAGCGGCGGAGAACGCGGCGAATGAGAGGCGGGCGAAGGCGGAGGCGGAGGCGCTGGCGGCGAAGATTCGACGAGATGTGGAGAAGGAATTGGAGGCGGAGCGCGCGGCGCGCGAGAGAGACGCCGAGGTGACGAGCGCGGAGGACGCGGTCGAGGCGATGACGGCGACGTATGTCGAGGTGGTGCCGGAGGGTACGGTGGTGAGGTTGACGAAGGAGGTTGAATTGGCGCCGGAACCTGAGAGAAGGGGCGCGGTACCGACGGCGACGCCGAGGAAATCGCCGACGAAGACGAGGAAGACGATGAAGGGCGACGACGCGCCGGAACCGTCGAAGAGTCGAGCGCCGAGACCGACGCCGCGAGGGACGAAGGCGGAGTGGACGGCGCCGAACGCAAAGACGACGAGTGATGTGAACGCGAAACGCGCGCCGCTCGCGGCGAATCGAGCCACCACCGTGGCGACGGTGAAGGATAAACCTCCGAGCGTCGGCGCGGAGAGACGGACGACGAAAGTCTCCGCGCCGAAGACGTCGACGTCACGTCCGATCGGGAGCGTGAGCAAATCGACGTCGACGACGACGTCCGTCGTCGCGAAAAAGCGACCGACGGGTCTCAAAGAAGAGAAAGTGCACCGCCAAATGTTTGACAAGCGAGAGAGTCGACGCATGAATCGAGCGCCGTTCGCGGCGTCCGTCAAGCGATGGAGAAACAAGCATCTCGCGAACCGTGACGCGACGCACACGGACGCAACCTGCGAGACGTCGTCGTCGGGTTCCATCAATGTCTTCGCCAGGAAGCGTCCTCTCTTCGATCCCGAAAAGAAGCGCGGCGAATTCGACGTCGTCAGCGTCGCCGACGGCGCGACAGCCGTCGTGCACAATTGTCAAATGCACGCGGATTTGAAGCGAATGTTCGTCAAGCACTGCGCGTACACGCTCTCCGGCGGAGTTTTTGACGAAACTGCGCAAGAGCACGACGTGTTCGCGCGAAGCGCGGCGCCGCTCGTCAAGAGGACGCTCGACGGCGGCGTCGGCGCGCTCTTCATGTACGGCCAAACCGGAAGCGGAAAAACGCACACGATGGAAAACATCGAGAAGCACGCCTTCGAGGCGCTCTTCATCGGCGAGGGCAGAAGAGGCGCCGCATCCATCAAGGTGTCGTATTTCGAAATCGCGGGTAAAACGTGCGTCGATTTACTTCAACCCGGGCGTGTGGAGATTCGCTTGAAGGAATTATTTGAGGAACAGGGCGACGCGTTGACGGGGCAGATGGAGGTGGAGCTCATGGGCGCCAAGGAGCCGTCGGTGGAGAACGCGGTCGACCTGAAAAAAGTGATCGATGAAGGGAAATCTCGTCGTCAGACGAGCGCGACGCAGTGTAACGCGGCATCCTCTCGTTCGCACGCGGTGATGCGACTCACGGTGACGACCACCGACGGCGTCGTCGGGAGATTGACGTTGGTCGACTGCGCGGGAAGCGAGCGTAAGGAAGACAACACGCATCACAACGAGAAACAACGAAAAGAGACTGCGGAGATCAACGCGAGCTTGTACGCGCTGAAGGAGTGCGTTCGGTTCAGATGTCTGAAATTTTCCGGTTCCGGCAAGTCAAACGTGCACGTACCGTATCGCAACAGTCCGCTCACACGCGTCTTGGCAGAGTGCTTCGTTCGCGAAGACGCGGGCGTCGCGGTGATAGGAACCGTATCTCCCGCCGCGATCGACACGGAACACTCGATCGCGACGTTGAAAACCATCAACGCCATCGGCGGGAAGGACGATAACGAGGGATACGTCGAGGAAAAGGAGGACGTCGCGTCGACGCTTCGCGTCGACGCCAAAACCGGCGAGGTGACTGAGGAAGCGGCCGAGCGTCTCATCGCCCCCGTGAAGTGGAGTCACGACGAAGTGCGCCACTGGCTCTCCACGGCGGCTCGAGGCGCGTTTAAGAGCGTCAAGGTGGCGTCCACGCTCACCGGAAGTCAATTCGTTCGCATGTCGCCGCTCGTGTTGAAAAACATGTGCGGCGGCAACGACGTCCTCGCGCAAAAATTACACAAGTGTCTTCGCGCCGAGGTGACGCGATGTTCGGTGACGCAGCGCTAGATCACCGACGACGCGTTCTCGCGATTCGTATACACTAGATAGATGTACCCGCCGGCTAGCACGCATTGAAATTTCACCCACAAGCATCACGTAAAACTAAAGTCTGATTACAGTAGTCAGTTCATCGATCGAATCACTTGTACGCCTCCACGCGCTTGATTTCAATCTCAAAAGGTCCCGGCGCGTACCCCGTATTTTTTTCCTCCATCCCGTACGCGAATTTGGACAACATGAACTGAAACGCGACAATGTTAGCCCCATTCGTCGTGCGGTATTCGGCGTCGGACGGCGACACGCCACGTCCGCGTCGAACCGGTACGAAATCCTTAAACGCCAGTCGCACCTCACCCAATTCTTTCGGACACGTAAACGTCTGATGAAACGCGACGTCGAAACTATCCTTGGTATCGTACAAAATCGCCTTGTACGTCTTCCCGTCGCCTCGACACGTCAACGCGACGCCCTGAAACGCGCTCAAATCGAGCGGCGTCGCAAAGTCTCGACACTTGACGCTCGCAAACCCCCCGCGCACGTCCTCCGTCGTCCCCGCCAAACGCGCGAATCCGTCCCTCGTCTTGGTCGCCGCCGCGTCGCTCGCCCCTCCCATGACGACGTCGTTGAGCGCGTTAAACGACCTCTCGAACCTCTCCTCCCCCATCGTCTCAAAATCAAAAATCACCCCCGTCCCACCCTCACCCTCTCGCACCACCGGCGTCTCGATGGTCGGTTTCGCGTTCCACGGATTCGCGCGCGCGAACACGCCGCCCGCGCCGTCGAAGTACTCCATCTCTCGTCTCGCCTCGTTCACCTCCCGCGGAAGGATCGCGCGCGCGAGCGCCTCGAACGGATCGTTCGCGTCTTTCGCGGTCGCGCGCGACACCACGCGCGGCGCCCGTCTCCCCGCGCGTCTCCACCGTCCCGCGCGCGTCGTCGCCGTCACCGCCGTCGTCGTCGTCGCCGTCGTCGTCGTCATCGGTTCGATGTAATGTAATGTAATTCGATTCGATTCGACGCGCGTCGTCCGATTGATCGTCCTCTCCCCACGCTCGAGATCGATCCGTCTATCCAAGGTGGTCGCGCGTCCACGCGCACCGAACGACGCGCGCGCCAACGAACGAACGAACGAACGAACACCCGTTCGTCGTCGTCGAGTGACGATCGATGCACGCGTGCGTGCACGCATCGCAGACCGACGTCCCTTTTGTAGCGTCCATATATATCGTATTTACTATCTCTTAAAGCCTATCCAAATATATAAAAAATACAATGTACTACAATTACATAGTCCACGTCTCTTCAAGCTGAAGTAGTCTCCCTTTGCAGGCGAAAAAACGCCTCGACGCGCGCGCGAGCACGAGGGGAACCGTCACACGACGACGGGATTGATTTGATTCATTCATGCTCGATCGACGCGCGGCGGTGCGACGCGCGATCGCGTGCGCGGCGCTCGAGACGCGAGAGGCGCGACCACCCGTGCGCGCGACGACGACGACGACGACGACGGGTGATTCGCGGGACGTGCGCGTGGCGACGCCGACGACGCATTCGATGCATTCGATGCGCGAGAGGAGACGCGGTGGTGGAGGGATGATGAACGGCGCGCGCGCGGTGGGGAGAGGGGAACTTCGATCGCCGTTGGTGATTTTGGATTCGAATGCAAAGCGCGTGGACGCGATGAGGGACTCGGGGAAAGGTGGACGCGGGGTGGAGGCGAAGACGAGGGAGGGGGCGGCGGGAGGCGCGCGAGGGGACGGGACGAAACCGAGGTCGAGATTGTCGACGTCGACGCGCGCGCGTGAACGCGACGACGACGACGCGTTCGCGCCCGTGTTGAGTTTCGAGGAGATTTTACGCGGTATCGGGGCGGTGGACGCGTTGGATGAGACGCAGAGGAAGGCGCTGGAGGGTGTGTACGAGGAATCGCTCGAGGCTCGATCGCTGCGCGTGGTGTTGGAAAACGTCAAGGACTCAGAGTTGGAGTTGGCGCACGAGGAGGCGAAGAGACGAGACGCGTGGGCCAAGTCTTTGGAGTCGATGATCGAGTCGAGATGGGAGCAAAGGGTGAAAGAGGTGGAAAAGGAAAACGCTACCCTTCGTCTCGAGGCGCACAGACGGGAGATGTCGCGCGCGGCGACGGAAGAGGAACTCAAGCGCGTGTCGCTGCTCGCGAGCGACGCGCCGACGGCGGCGCCGGCGCCGACGCCGACGACACCAGCGATGGTGGACGCGACGGTGCAAGCGACGGACGACACCGCGATGCTCGCGCACCGCGAAGAGATCGCCGAGTTGAACAAAAAGCTTCGGGCTGTCGAGGCGCGGGCGGAACAGGAGGCGCGCCAACACGAGCTCGAGTTTAACGCGTTGAACGACGAGCTCTCGGCGGTGAAGGAAACCTCTGTTCGTCGATTACAGCAGGAACTCGCGGAGGCGAAGGATCGGGCGGCCTTTTATGAGAGATGCTCCAACACCGCGGATGAGAGAGCGAACAACGCCGAGGCCACGGCGCACGCCCTTCGTGAAGAGTTTTTGATTGTCGAAGCCGAAGCCAAGAGCCTCAAGTCGCAAATGTTACGGAACGCGAAGAGCGCCGTGGAGGAAAAGGGGTCCATCATGTGCGCTCTGGCCGCCGCACAAGCGAGAGCGAGCGAAGCTGAGAACGCACCGCTCGCGCAGAAGATGAATTTACAGGATGTCTTCAATCCGAGCGAAATCAGTTGCAAATGTGGAAGCGTGGAAACGGCGCAACGCCTGAGCGCGGCGCTCGCGGATTCGACTTCTCGTAACACCGAACTGCAGTCCAAGATTGCGGATTTACAAGAACGATTGGGCGCGAACACGAGCGTCGAGGACGTCGAAAACCTCGAAAAGCGAGCGCTGGCTGCGGAACGACGTTTGGAAATTGCTCGAACGGCGATGACACGCTACGTGACCGAGAGCCAAAAGTGCTCTCCGGCGCCCGTGGTGCACTCGACCATCGACGATTTGACCCCGATGAAGCACGCTGTCGAGCGTTGGAAAGAGTACTCTGATGCACATCCTGGTGAAGACGCGCGACCGAATGAAAACGTATCCAACGAACGCGCGGAGACGTCCGATTCCGAGGACGAATTCGACTCGCCAGGAAACCATCGCGGCGTCTTACCCACGCCGAGATTACGCGCTCGCGTCGCGATTCGACTCGCACACGGTCCTGCGCACAAAATTCCGCACGGCGCGTATAAATGCACCACCGACGAGGAGCTCCGCCGCCGCGCCAAGGTGATGGGTCTCAGCACGTCTCCGTTTTCTCGACACTGATTCCGCGCGTGTAACACTACGTAAGACATTCCTCACAGCACACCTACTGACCACATTCTTCCACGACGATGAACTAGTACTCCGTCGGAGGTCGAGGTCCGAACGTGAACAACGCGACCGCCGATAGCGTCAACACGAAGCCGCCCACGACGAAGCCCAACTGGTTTGTCGTCGCGTCCAGCGCGCGGTCGATGCGCTCACCCATGCCGTACTTGCCACCATCCAAGCCAGCGCGCGACGACACCGACGCGTCGCTCGAGTCGTCCGTCGAGGCGCGGCCGTCGTCGTCGTCGCCAGAGGCGCGCGTGGTGACGTGTCGAAAATGCGCCCGCTTCACGACCGTTCGACGATGCGCGCGCGGGGTCGACGCGCGAGACGTCGCGTCAAGTGCGATGAATCGTGTCGCGTGAATCGCGCGCATTCGGTGAATGCGCGTCAACGCGGCGCGCTCTGACGCGGCGCGCTCTGATTCAGCGGCGCGCGGGTGGTTGGTTCTCGTCGGCGTCGGCTCGTTTCGATTGGTCAAGGCGTCTCAGTCTTACAGTACATGTAATGTTTACAATTTAGAAAAATTCTCTACTCCGCACCGTTCGTAACCGGGGTCGCGGTGGTCCCCGCGTTTTCTGACGGTTCGCGGTCGAAGAGCGACACTTGTTTACCAGTCGGCGTGGGGGCGGCTTTATGGCCGTTGCGCCCGCGCACGATCGGTGCGCGTGCGACGCGCTCGTCTGCCTCCAATTTCGCGTGTCTGAGAATGAAGACTTCGTCAGAAATGTCCTCGTCAGAAGACTCATCGTCCGTGAGTATCTGAGGAGGCGAAGCGAAAGTACTAGCTTGTCGCACCTTCGGCGTGGTGATTGTCTCGTGTATGGCGCGTTCGACATACTTCGCGGGACCTTGGGCCGAGATGACGTTGTTGATGTCGAACGCATCGTTTGTTCTATTGTTGAGCTTTTTCCCAGAGCCTCTCGGCGTCTTCTCTCCGTGTTTTTCCCCCTTCGTCTTCGGCGTGGGCGTCTTGAACTTGCCGTCCAACGTTTTCTGCGATAGTTTCGGCGCCGTCTGATTCAATCGCTCCTTCAAAGACGCCACGCGTTTCTGAGCGGCATCAATTTGCTCGTACAGTGCAGTGGTGGAAATGTCACTGTCAGAGTTCGTCTCCTTCGGTTCGATACCCTCCATGACTTTGCACTTCTTCTCCGACTTAGGGTTGGCGTGATCGACGAGTTCCTTCGTAGATCCCGCAGCCTTTGAACCGCTCAGCTGTGCCGTGGTCGTCGAGACGATTCCGTGACCGTCATTCTCCGAAGTCTTCCTCTTCTTTGCGTCGGATGGCGTGTCGTGGCTCGCGCGCCGAATCGCCGCGAACATTGGATGTCCGAGCACCACCGGCGCGAGAGACGAAGACGAAGCGTCAATCTTTGTGCGAAGGAACGTCCCATCGGTGCCGTCGTTGACGCGCTCTTCGCCACCCTTTTCCTCGGCGTTCGATTTGCCCCCCTCAGACGTCTTCATGACGCGCAGCCGCGCCTCGTACCGCTCGATGTGCCTGTCGATCTCGCGCGTGCGCAACTCAATCCACGAACACTGCCACTCCAAGTTCCGTCTCTTGCCTCTCCACGCCACTCCCACGCCCAATCCCGCGCCGTGCGCCTTCACCGCGTCGGCACCGCTCCCCATGTTGGCCGCGGAGTCATCGTTCGCGCGCGTCGCCTCTCGTCCCGAATGCGCGCGTCTCGCCCCGTCGCGATCGGATTCGCCCCCCCCGTCGCGATTAATCCCCGCGAGTTCCGCCACCGGTCGCGCGTCGTCCAATGCCTCCTCACCACCGCTGCTTCGATCGCTCCCCGCGCGCGCGTCTCGCGCGACGCGCGCGACGCGACCGAGGGAATCCTCGCGTCCCGAGTCCTCCAGGGCGGCGGCAAAATCCACCGCGCGCTCGTCGTCCGTGTCGCCGTAGTCGCTCCACTCGTCCACCCCGCCCGCGACGATGTCTTGCCACGGCATCGCGCGCGTCTCTCGCGAGGTGCGACGGCGATGGACGCGACGCGTCGGGTTCTGCGGTTTCGCGTCGGCTTCGTGGATTCGCGCGCGGCGACGAGCGTCGACGCGATCGAGGAGGGCGGCGTCGTCGCGTTCGGAGCGTCGAGATGTGATTAATTACATGAAACTGTGCGACGCGCGCGTTCATTCGCCGACGCCGACGTAACTAAAACGAATCTTCAAATCGGGATTGCCCTTGTTGTAGAGCTTGACCTTGCGTCGTTTCGGGTCGGCGGGTTTCGCGGCGAGCGGAAGACCGAATAAACCCTGTCGGATGGATTCCTTCTCCATGAAGGACCAGCATCGAGTGGACATTTTCTTCTCCTTTTGCTTGTAGTGACGAAGCTCGAGCATGACGGCGGACCCTTCGGGCCACTCTTGCGGGACCGAGTTCAACGTCACGCCTCCGTGCACTCGCATGACGCCGTCGGGGGCGGTTTCTTCGACGCCGATGGGGGTGTTTTGAGACGGTTCTATCGGCGTACCCTCGCCGTTGACGAGCGTGACGGTGAAGTGGGTCGAATCCATCTTGGCCGCCTCCTTGACGTTGGCGACGGACTCTATGAAAATGCGCAGACGGTCGCCGTTGACGCCCGGCGCGGGGACCGCCACCGCCGCCGCCGCCGCACCCTCCGCCTCATCTCGGTGGTGTTCATACGCCGACGTCTCCGGGATGGGCGGCGGCTGCTCCATCGGGGGCATCTCTCCAGCCGGTTCCACCACCATCTCCGAGACTCCCAGATAGTGCGCACGCTGCGCCGCGTCGATCTCGCTCGGAAGCTCCCCGCCGTTGACGCGGTGCTTCAAAAAGTGCATAAAGAGGGCAAAGTCGTGCACCCCGAGTTCGCTCTCTCCCGGCGTGCACGAGATGTTCCAAATCACAGCGAGATCCGTGTTATCTAGACCCGTTTTCACCGCTAAAGACACGATCTGTTCACCGGTGACGCCCCGAGCGTTGGCGTCGCCGCGTAGTTTTTCCCACGCGGCGCGACTGCGCGACAAGTCTTCTGGGGGAATCGGGTGCAACTCGACGGGCGCCGGTTCGATCTCGGTCGGCGCGTCGACGTACGCATCGTTCGGTGTCGCGGGTTCCGACGCTTCGAACGAGGCGAAGACCGGTTCGTCTCTCTGGTCATCCGTCGCGCTGTGAAACGGTTGAGCGCTAGGAGTGCTGAAGACGGATTCGTTCGCGCCCGTCGCTCCCAAACCGTCGTCGAAATCTCGACTCGGTTTACGCGCCGTCGTGAACGCGTCGTCCGTCGATTCGTCCGGATTCCACGATACTTGTTCGCGGGAGGGGCTGTCAAAGTCCTGTTGCCACTGATCGTTCGTGTCAGCGCTGAACGCCTCGTTTTCGAACGTCGAGAAGACGGGCGCCGACGCGTCTTCGAGCGGCGAGTCTTGGCGGAACAAGTCATCGACGGGTGTGTCATCCTTTTCTTCGGTCGTGGGGTCGACCAGGTCAGCGCCGGTGAATTGCGGGTCGAAAGGACTCTCCTCGAAAGGACTCTCCGTACTTTCCGGTTGAAATTGTTCGAAGGCTTCGAACGGACCTTCGATGCCTTTGCTCGACGTGTCTACATCGGCGGCGCGTTTGTCCTCGTCGGGCTCCTCGAGCGACAACGATCGGAACCGTTTCTCGGTTGGGGGGGAGATGGTGAACGCGCCTTCGTCAAAGTCGAGCGATGCATCCTCTTTCGCCGCACCGAACGTGTCGTTCGAGGCGAACACGTCCGAAAGCGCCGCATCATCGCGAGACGCGCCGAAAGGCTGATCCAAATCAAACGCTCCCGTTTTCGCGTCAACTTCCGGCGACACCTCAAAGTCGACGAACGAGGGAAGTCGCTCGTGTGAGCTCTTCGCGGCCGTGAGCTCGTTCGTAGTGGCGAGTGCGTCCGCGTACTCGGATCGAGACGCGCTCAGCGCCGCGACACCACCGTCCGCCACATTTTCCGCTTGATCCAACGCGACCTGTTCCAAGCGTTCGAGAATGCGCTCGTACGTCTCGATGGCCTTTTGAGCCGTGTCTTCGGCTTCCGAACGATGGAGTTGAGTGGAATCGATGGAAGATTGCAGAGCCTGTATTTGAGCGATCACCGCGCTGGAACGAGGCACGGTCTCTTTCAGCTTGTTCAGCGCATTCGTGAAGGCATTTCTCTCCACTTGGAGCGTTTCGTTTGCCTGCGCGAAATCATTCTGCACTTCAATCATCTCTCTCTCGACCCGTTCAGATTCAACCGTGAGCTGATCTTTCAGTTGCTCATTTTCTAAACGTTTCCGAACGATGGTTTCACTGTTACTTGCCTTCGTCCTCGCGTTTTCCTCGTCTTTTTCCTTGGCGACTTGCAACTTTTCCTTCAATTCTTCGTTTTCTTGCAACAATTGCGTCGTCGCGCGTTCCATCTCCCGTTGCTGGTCTTCGAATTTCGCTTCCGCCTCTTCGATGCGAGCGTCGGCTTCACTCAGAGCCTTTGAAGACAACAAATACTTGTCCTCCATTTGTGCTCTCAATGAATCTATGTTCATGTTGAGCTTTGAAAGCGTGTTTTCCTTCGCGCTCATCTCCGCTTCGTGCGATTGCTCTTGCGCCGTCATCGCCGCTTCTTCAGTCTTCAGAGCCGTCTTTGCCTCGACAATTTTATCATCGAGGACGGTAATTTCCGCACTCTGTTTCTCCGCGAGATCACGGGATTGCTGAATAGCTTGGTTCAAGGCATCGGACGCTTCAATATGGAGCTGTTTGTGTTCGTCGAGTTTCAGTTGGTGAGACGCGAGGTCGCTCTCCAAGACAGACTTGCTTGCATCAAGCTCAGCCTTCGCCAGGGCGACTTTTGCCTGCAAGCCAGATACCTCTTGGTCGCACGCGCTGATGGCGTTCTCAGTCTTGAGCTTTTCCGCGATACCGTCGGCTTTGTACTTTTCAAGCATCACGCTGAGATCCTCGATGATGCCGGGGTGCGCGGCGATCTTTGCGTCACGCGTAGCGATAGCAGACTCCGTTTCCGCTCCGAGCGCTTCGAGCTGCTTTTCGACCCGCGATGTTTCAAGCTCCAACTTGGCATCCACTGCGTGTAACTCACGCAGCGCAGCCGCTTTCGCACGCTCAGCCTTTGCGACCTCGACGGCTTTCTTCATCAACGTTTGAGAGGCATCGGTCGCCGCTTTGTCGGTCTGCAGCCTCAACGCGCGCGTTTCTTCTTCGACCTTGGAGAGTTTGTCCTGCATCGTTTTGACGGGCAGCGCCGCCACTGAAGACGCGTTGGTGACCTGCGCCTTCAGACGTTCGTACTCAGCTACGGTTGACTGGTATTGAACTTTCATAGAGTTTATTCTCTCTTGAGCATCGGTTTTGACGCGGCTCTCTCGGTCGACGAGATCTGCGTGCTGCTGTTGAGCTCTCTGAAGACGCACGGTCGCATCGTGTTTCATTCGGTCGGCTTCAACTTCGGCCGCTTCTGCCGCAGCGCGCGCCGCAGCGACGTCTTCATCAGCAGCCGCTATGGCTCTCTTCGCGCGCGCGATTCGAGCCTCCGCCGCTTGACGATTAGCGTCCGCAGCGGCGATCTCACTCTGCACAGCGCGCTCGCGCGCTTGTTGTTCCTTTTCCAGACGACTGGCTTCCTCATTCTTCGCCACTAGGGCGGAATCGTCGAGCAACTTTGACGACGACGGCGGCGCGTTTGCTTTAACGGAACCCATGCTGGAAAAGAAGTTTTCATCCAACTTGGCCACACCCGAGTCGGTCGATCGCGGCGCCGCGGACGTAATGGCGATGGGCGTAATTGACGGCGTCACAGGAGTTTTCCCTTGAGCCTTGATCATCGCGTACACGTCGTGCATTGCGACTGCGAAGGCGTCCCGGTCAACGATTGGGGCTCCCATGGTCGCTCGCGCGACGCACAACTGAACACTACTCAGAGGAAGCGCAGCCTTCGAGAGGAACTTCACCGTACTCTCGACGCTGACCTGTCCCTTCTGATCGTGATCGAGCGTGCGGAAGTGTCCAAAGTACTTCTTTCGCTCCGCCTCTGTCATCGGCGGCGCTTGCACCAATCCTCCCGGGGTCGCGGGCGTCTGCGGAGACGCTCCCACCGCGCTCTTCGGTCCCTGGCCCGCGGGCGTGGCGATGAGCGCATTCGGGTTCTCGAGCTCTCGCGCGACGAGCTCTAGGCACTCTCCGAATTCAGAGAGAGAGCTCAACTGTCCCGTACCTTTGGTCGCCGCCTTCCAGATCTTGCTCAAACTCGCGTCCGGCAACCCGCTCGGTCGTAAAAACGCGACCGCCTGCTCGCCGCGAATCACGCCAGAACCCGTCGTGTTCGCCTTATCGAACTGCTCGCGAAGCGCGGCGTCATCGCGAGCGACCGCGCGCAAAGATTCTGGATCCCATCGAAGCATGCCGAGGACGGACCAGCCGTAATCCTCGTCGTCGACGCCCGCGCGATGCGAGCGACGCTCGGGTTGACGACTCGCGCGCGGGTTCGCGGTTGTCGCGCGTTCGCGTTCGCGCGCTGGAGACCGGATGCGGCGTCGCGCGCTCGGCACGGACCGCCCGCGTTGTGACGAGGGAAATCCTTGATGCATTCAGTTGTACGCTTTATTCCTACGTAAGAGTCCGGGCCGCGGGATTACATACACTTTCAAGCGACGAAGACGTGGATGAAGCTACGGAGATCGTCGCCTCGGAAACATCGCGAGATGGCGCGACGAACCTTGGCGCGCGCGGGCGCCATGCCGTACGCGAAGACGTGTAGAACGGAGTCGCTCGCGTCTTTGGACGACCACCGGCTCGCCCCGGGCTTGTGCGGGAGAGAGAAAACTCGCGTCTCGTCCGCGCCGTTTTGTTCCGCAAACTCGAGCTGTATCGCGGATTTCCATGCTTCGAGTGTCTGCCCCACACCGTATACGCGGATTTCGGAGATGGAGGGCGCGAATTTACCCTCGAGAACGGCGGCGACGAAGAAGTACGCCTTGCATCGACGCAACTGCTCGAGCGAGCACCGATTGTGCGTGCGCGTGGATTGTGCGCTGTACTGACGCCATATATACAGATTACGAGAGATCTTCGCGACGATGAAATCGTGATGAAACCAGCGATGCCAGAAATCAGAATCCACGGGCCACCAGCGATGAGGTAGACCGTCGAGCACCGGAGCCTTCGCGTCCAGCGAGGCGTAATCCACCACGACACCTTGAGGATTTGGCCAGATGTCTCTGTACAGAGCGTTTGCGTGCGTCTTGTTCTGAAGCTCCACGAGCGCGGAACGCCTGAAAAGCGCGGTCGCTCGAAGCGCCGGGATTTCGATGAAACGACTGCTCGCCAACTCGCTCGGCTCGAGAAGCTCGTTTTGAAACCGTTCAAACCTTCGCATGCCCTGTCGCTCCCATCCACACAGCTCAATCTTCGATGTCACCGCATCCCACGTATCGTGCGCATCGAGTGCCTCTTTCAAAGCGGCGAACGCCATCGGCGGTCTCAAATCATCACTCTCCATTTCGCCGATGTACGCGCCGACCGAGGCTCGAAAACAACGATTCAACGCCAACCCTTGCCCACTCGGTGATTCCTCCTCGTCGCGATCGATGGATAACACTCTCAACGAACACCTTGGTTCGGCGTCTCGAGCGACCTCTTCCACCGTGTACGATCGCATGCGTTCGTTTTCGCACGTCAATGTGTCCTCGTCGAATGCCTTCGCGCCGTCCTCGCCGTCGTCCAGTCTCGGCCGGGACAACCTCACCTGGCGCGACGCCATCGCGCGCTCGAGCGCGACCAACCACTCGCGCGACCCATCCGTGCTCCCATCGTCGCCGACGATGAGCTCCAACGCGACGTCGCGCTGCGTCAAGACGCTTCGAACGCACGCCGAGAGCCACGGTTGGGCGTTCCGACACGGCATGAGAACGCTCACGACGGACGCGTCGACGTCGCGCGCGGGCTCGGACGCACGCGGAGACGGACTCGCATCATTCCTCTGACGTTTCGAACGCGGCGGCTCGGGTGTAGACATGGCGACGACGTTGGAGGGTCGACGCACAGTGGCGCGCACTTTTACGCCGGAGCGAGAGCGAAAAGACAGACGCGCGCGGACGAATCGCTTCGTAATTTAAACGTAAATTAGTGATTATAAGGTTTCAAGTATGTAATTGGACTATGCAATGTGGGCGCGTTTGACGCTCACACGCTCACACGCTCACACGCTCACACGCTCGATCCGTACGCGGGAAGCGCCGTCTTCGATGACGTGTCCCCCGCGAGAAGGCTCTCGTTTTGTTCCCGGTCATCCTCGGCCTCGCGTTGTATTTTACGCGGCCACGATTCCGTACGCGCGCTGCGCGAATAGGCAAACACCGAGATCAACGAGATGGCCGCGCCGAGGGCGAACGCGGTGAGCGCGTTCACCTCGAGTCTGTGGATGATCGACGCGGCGGCGGCGATTCTTTCCGCGCCGGATGCACCCTTCAGCGTCTCACGCTTCGCCATGTCGATTTCCTCGGATTCACCCAGAGCCGCGGAACTACTCTTAGCCAACGAACAGCGCACATCTGCGTACACGTACACCGGTCCGACTGAATTCCCGGCGACGTCTCTGATGCCGTTGACGGTGACCTTGTATTGTCCGCGCGTCGGGTACGGAAACTCGATGACCCAGTTCCCTTCGTTCGCGCCGTTGAAACACTTGATGTTGTATCCGTTGAGTTGTTCGGGCGTCACGAGTGTGTTACTCGCCGTGCCCGCGCCGCCGCACCGCGAATTGATCTTTCTCACACTGACGGTGGACGCAGAGCAATCGATGGCTTCGTAAAATTTGACGCCGTGGAAGCGTTCATCTGAGCTCACGCGCGTTTGCTCCATGGGCTTGACGGTGTCGGTGGATAAGAGAAGCGTTTCATCGTACACGTAAGAGTGCACGTTTTCGGTGGCCAGCGATGGTCCGCCGAAACAAAAGTTCTTCACGCGCACCTCGTACAACCCATCCTTGAAACCACTGAGCAGCTTTTCGTATTGGTTGTTGACGACCCAGTCAAACGTGCACCCGTCGAGTCTAGAACTGTCGCAGAGAAGATTCTTCTTCTTGTTCGTCTCCGGCGAATCCTCTGATTTAGCCGTGATCCACTCGCCAATACCTTGTAATCGATACTGAATGCGCACCAGGCTGAGTCGTTCGTTGATGTGCTCCGCTTGGTCGGGGAGTGGATCGGACATCGGCCACAGATTGGTTCCGTCAGGATTGAAGACGGTGAGCGTCAACGAGTCATCCGGTTGCGACACGGCCGTGAAAGCGTGACGCGCCATCGTCGTCGCGTCGAAGGCGACCGGCGGACATTCCCGCTCCCAAGTCATCGCACCCAACGAGATTCTGTGATGAATGGGATACCTGTACATACCGCCGTGCGTGAGCATGTCCGCCTCGCAAAAGCTCAGAATTTCAACCTGCGCGTACTGGATCAATCTCGCGCGTCCCGGATTGACGGTCAAGTAGAATGCCGTCTCCTTGACGCGCTGCTTACCCGCCATGTTATCGCCGAAGACGAGCATTTCGAGCGCGTCTCCGAGATCGATGGTTTCGTGGTTCAAACCGACGCCGAATTCAGCGTTTTCAAACTCGGAGCCGACTGAGGGCTGCGTTTGCATGGCAGCCGCACCCGTGATGGCAACCTGCAGAGCGCTCGCGCCCGAACGTGCCTTTCTCGCCGCCGCATCGATGACGCGCTGTGTGTGCGGAGAAGTCCCCGATCGACCGTGTTTTCGAGCCGTTTCGTTAATGATTCTCGACACGCTTGTTCCGTTGGCCCCGTCTCGTTCACTCTCTTCAAACATTCTAAGATGAATATCGTTGAAAGCGAGGTCGATGCCATCCTTCAATCGAAGACCGAAACGAACCGTTTCTCTGTACGGGGACTCGTTCACGATTTTCAACCGGAATACCGCGGCATCACCGGGGTTCAACCCTCGCGAGATGGCGTAATCCATCTCGAGACGAATGCCCGAGTGTCGGTGCACTGTCTCCTCTTCGCCTGGGCACAGACTTCGACCACCTTGCGTCATGAACACGGGTGTGCCGTAACGCGTATCTGTGCCGACAGCGACGACAAACTTATCCCCGAGATCAGCGTCCGCGAGGTAATACGTCGTGGAAATGTGTCCTGTTTTCGTCCAAGCCAACACACGCTCCGTGGTGAAATCTCTCGTTTGCGAAGCCGCCAAGTGTCCTTTGACGTAGACGATGTTGTGTGCCTTAAGCTCCCCGTTCAAAAGATTTCTGGACTCTCCGGAGAGCTCGTAAGCGACGTGGAACACGTCGCTGTCTTCGACTTCGCTCGCGCCGAACGAAAACTGGAGCGCCTGGCCGCCGCCGCTAAACGTGAGAAGGATATTTTCCTCTTTCGCCATCCCCGTCATGCCCGAGGGCCCGGTGTCTCCGGTGAAGGACGCCGTGACTCTCGCGTAGTCGGTCGCGTCGAATTTGGTCGCAGATCGTTCGCCAACTTGTCTATTCGCGCTTGCGGCGAGAAGGGGTTGTGCGGCAGACGCCTCCAGTTCACCCGGCGCACACTTTTTGTGTTTGCAGAATGAGACAGGGTTCTCCGCGTCCTCGATGGCAAATGAATTCGCCCCGAGAGAATAAATAGAATCGGCGACGTCGGCGCTTCTATCTGTGAACACGTCGTGCAAGTTCGCGGCGTTGTGCAGAGTCTTTGGGTACCCGATGGATAACCCCGGCGTCTTATTCTCGATGAATCCGGCGAGGCGTCCAAAGTTGATGTACGGTAACATGAGAGTCGGGAACGGCAGCATGCCGAAATCGAGCAACGACATCCCCGCAAACTTCATCCATTCGTTCGCCATGTCTTGCGCCGCTAGTCGTTCATTTTTCCCGAGCTCCTTGTTGAACTCGTTCTCAGCGTGGACAAGAGTCCGACCGTACATCGAGCGCTTGCCCATGAGCGGCGCGGTGATCCGTTCAACTTGCGAGTAATCCTTTTCATACTCTGCCGGAGCTGACGGCTTGGGCGAGAGATGCACCTGCGGCGAAGAAAAGTCAAGCGTACGCCTCCACGCTGAGATTCTTGATGAGAGCTCGGTCTCCCATCCGTTCTGCATCTCTTGAAGCGTACAGCTCGACGCGGTCGCGCACGGATACTGCAGTCCCGAGTTATCCTTCTTAACGCCACCCGTGCGAACAATGGTGAGAAGCGATCGAAGGTTGGGAATCACCACCGCCTCGATGCTGTGCACGCTGTACAAGTAAGAAGTGGGTTTTCGCGGAAGCCACGTGATGCTGACGTCAGCGTACAGACACGGATGCCTGGGTGTACCGAGACCGATGTCACCGCGCAAATCCAAAACATCAGAGAGCTTGTACACGAGTTCAATGCCGCCGCCGAGAATGACGTCGCCCGAGCGTCCAGGAAAGCTCGGGTCCTCGCTCGTCGAGATGGTGCGCTCCGTCTCCGTGGTCATGGTCCACGCATTCGTCTTCGTGCCGGTGACTTTAAACGCTGGACCAGTTTCCTCGTGCGAGGGAATGAGTTCCCCTTCAATTCCGAGACCGTCCACTTCGACCCCCACCTCGGCAACCCAACCGGCGTGTATTGATGACTTCACCGCGAATTCGAAGTAGTAACCTAACCCCAACTCCCAGTCACCCGATGCGCCCATCGAACGCGTTTTGGTGACGTCAAAGGAGAGCTCGATCTGTGTCCCAGACGCAATCTCGGCGTGCGAAGCATCGCCTGGTGGATCGTGCACGACAGAGTACACAAGACCATCGATGGGCACTGTCGCCCAGAATTGATCGTCGCTGTCGCCGATCGCGCCGCGCACCTTTGAACCGAGAACGACAAATTCGCGTTCCATCGTGACAAATGTGGTGAAGTAGCCATCGCTGCGCGCAATGGTCGCAAATAGCGATCGACGATGATTCCCAGAGAGTTTGGGCGGACCGGCGGCGAGAGAAATGGTGGTTTTGGATGGGTCCTCCTCATTTGCGCGCGGCCACTCGACGTAGCCGTCTTCGTCGACGGTGACTTCAAAGTCGCACATCGGGCCGCCATCACCGTTTCGGTGGCACGGAGCAGATCCCTGATCGCCGACGTCTTCACGAATTTCCACTTTGGTGAATCCGTCAGACGATGGCGATTTGTGCGGGAGATTTGTGTAGCAGCGAACCAATTCATTGCCGTTTCGGTGAAGCTCGAAAACCTTCAACGGAACCTCCTTTTTGGGTGAGACGACTATGTATTCCGATTGAGACGACCCGATGAAGTGCACGCCCTGTATGCCACCCTCCGGCTCGCTCGGATCGTAACAAAGGTCGTTTTCATCGGCGATGCGAGGAATGCCCACGAGTTGGACGCAGATGAAGCCGTGATACTTGTAGCGAATGCTCTGCCAGTCGGCTTCATCGCGCATGAGCGCCAGTCGTTCGAGCGTGTTGCGTCTTCTGAAGAAGTGAAGCATGTCGCCGGGACCTTCGTTCATGCATCCATCCTTCCACGTTTCGTTTCTGATCAGTTCCGTCACGCCGTCGACTCGAGAACCTTGGTGTAACATGATGGAGTAATCCATCGCGGCGAATGGCCAGACGCGAGCGTTATCGGGAACGCTCAAATCCTCTGGCGTGCCCTGCAGGTTCGTCATCCATCCCGATATCGCCGCAGAAGAGACGAGCACGGGAGCGTGACAACCATTCACGGGAGTTATCCTGAAGATGGCGTCGGGGTAGCGCGTATCGCACTCTCCGTGGTACAAACCGAGATCGATGTTTGCCTTGGTCACGTCCGTGAAAAAGATGAAGTTTCCATCGCCAATTTGCGAAATGGTCACCGAGTCGGGGTGTTCGTCGCAATCGATGACACTCTGCGCGCCCTGGATGGTGCGGCCGGTGTAACAGATGGTGTGCTTTGGGAACTCAACCTTGAAGATGTACGACTTCCCGCGAGTGAGTGCGAATTCAAACCATCCGGTTTCGTCAGTATGATATGTATCGACTTCGCCCTCTGCCGCAGTCGTCTCAGCGACCTTCACCTTGGCCTCGAATAGGCCGCATCGCGTCGAGCCGTCGACCCAATCGCGCGGGAACAAGACGGCGCCCTTGACAATCGTCACGGTGTCGTCCTCGAACGTCTTGTCGATCATGTGCTTGTGTCTCACTGCGAGACTTGTCGACTCCACGTCGGTGAGAGAAGAGAACTCACTTTTGCGTCTCTCATCCGTGCGATTTTCGTTCGCGTTCTTATCAAAGACGTGCACGATGTCGGGATATCTTCTCGTGGCGTGAACCTCCATGTTCAGGCGATCACCAAAGATTCGATCCTGCAAATCTGTCTCGTTCGCCTCAGCCGCGCGTCTTTGCGCGGAGAAGATGTCGACCCACAACGAATGTCGACCCGGTACGGTGGCGACGAGCGGGATTACCATAGTGTGGTTCACGTTCCCTAATACGTAGCCATCGGCGTTGTGCAATTCGCCACACTCTGTCACGTGATTTTCAAAGATGTTGACGTCCTGTTGCACCAATCCTTGATAAAATAAGTCCCACCCGGATGAATTTGTCGGCACCGTCGGCGCCTTCTTGCGCACCAAAACTGCGTTGGCGCAGGTATCGCCGGACGAGACGGTCGTCTTAAAGTCGTACATGTACTTCGCATCGCGCGCAGGGTACACCAAAAGTGGTTCCACGTTCACGAGTCCGACCGCCATGCGTCTCGCCGTGAGATCAAATTCTTCTTGGCTCAGTACGCCATCCGAATCAATGTCGAAATCCGACCACAGTTGATCCGGTATGATGGTGTGTCCCTTGACTGGGAAGTGCAAATTTTGTTCAATCAACGCTTGAAACTCGGCGCGCGACACATCACCTGAACCGTCGACGTCAGCATCACTCAGCTCGTGCGTCGGTGGAGGAGGCGACGGCGGCGGCGGCGACGGCGGCGGCGAAGGAGGCGGCGGCGAAGGAGGCGGCGGCGACGGCGGTGGAGACGGCGGCGGCGGCGGCGAAGGAGGCGGCGGCGAAGGAGGCGGCGGCGAAGGCGGTGACGGCGGCGGCGAAGGCGGTCCGGGCGGCATGGGAGGCGGCGATGGTGGCGGCGGCGGCGGAACCGGGCTCATGAGCTCCGTTTGAACGTACTGATACACCTGCGCCATTTCCCTTGACTGTAGCGGGCGGTTCCACACCATTACCTCTGCGATCGCCCAGTCAGACTTGCTGTCCCTATCGCAACAACCACGACTCGGCGCTTCGTTGACGCCGAGGCTTTTCCACATTCCCGACTTTCGAGGTTTCGAAATAGCCACATTGACGCCGTCGACGAACGCTCTCGAGCCGACGTTGGTCCCGCACATCACCAGCCAATCCGAGCTTCTACCGCGCGATTGGTTGGGCGTCAACCATCCGTCGTAATACGCGACACCTCGCCTGCCTCGGTTGTGACCGTGTAAAAAGTTACCGGGACCACCGATAAAAATGCGTCCGCGCCTGTAACCGATGTAACGGGAAATAGTACACAATGTCCAATGTCGGCGCAAGATGTAGTTCCCAAACAGATACGCCGACGTGACGTCGCCGTACACCGCCTTGATCTCCCGCTGAGAGCCATAACCTGTGTACGAACTGACACCCACGTCGCCTCTCACGACCCGTGCGACTCTGTTTCCGATGACATCCCTCCACGCCGGAGACGCGGTGGCGCTCGGGAACCAGTTGGTGAGGCCGTGTCGCGGAAAGCTATTGGGCAATGTCGGCCTTTCGGGTTCGCCGATCCCAAGAATCGCTCCTTGCAGGTAGCGAGAAGCGACAATCATCTCGAGATTGGACAGTCTTCGATTCCACGTGATCACCTCCGCGATCGCCCAGTCAGACTTTTGGGTGCAGCAGGTTCCCTTCGGAGCGTAATTGACGGTGATGCGTTTTTCACCCGAACGGCCGCGTCGATCGTTCACCGCAATGTTGACGCCGTCGGAGTACACTTGCCTGCCGATATTCGTGCCGCAGAAGACGAGCCAGTCGTGGATGCGTCCTCGACTGTGTTTCTGAGTCATCCACGCGTCGTATACGGCGACACCTCGCAGATCTTTGTGGTGCCCGTGCGCAAAGTTACCCGTACCGACAAAAATACGCTTGCGATTGTCGCCTGTGTATCGCGACAGCGTGCACATGGTCCACTCATCTACGAGAATATCGCCAAAGTCGTACGCTGAAGACACGTTGCCGACGAGTGCCTTCACTGGCTTCTTCGCGCCGAACCCTTGCTCGCTTTGAATCGAGACGTTGCCGGCAACTGGCACACCGACAAAGTCACCAACCTTGCTAGTCCAGGTATCCTCTTGAATGTCTTTGTTGGAAAACCAAGAGTATAGACCGGCCGATAACGGCATCGAAGAGGGACCTTCAGGACCTTCGTCGTCGATATTCGTCGCGCCCGGTGGTGGCGGGGATGGATGATTCGCTCGACGTGGAGGAGGGCTGCCCGGCGGAGATTTGAAGAGCGGTGGAGGTGCGGATCGACTCACGGTATCCTCGGGTTGCTCCTCGGCTGTCTGAGCCAGATCGTCGTCGTCATCATTTTGAGCCGGGGGTGGTGGCGGCGGCGATTTTTTCATTCTATTCTGCCAATCCGAGCCCAACAGACGACGGAACGACACGGAGGTCATGTTGTCGTTTGCAACCGTGTCGTTCGTGACTCCATGTTCACCAGCTGCGTCCGACACGTTCAATTCATTTATCGGTGTCATTGCAGAAACGTTCGATTCACTTATCGGTGTCATTGCCGAAACGATCGCTTCATCCACGGCCTCGTCGGGCTCTCGATTGTGCAAGACGAGGAGCACTTGCTGCGGCGTGTTCAGTTCGCTGGTGTCCGACGAATTCAACAGCTGCTCTCGCGTTTCTGGGAAGACTTCTTCCTTGTACGCGCCGACGAGTATATGCGTACGGTCGGGAATGGTCCCGGTGAAGTCTCTCATTTCCATCTCGAATTGTCCGCCCTCGTCCGACGCGGCGCTATAAGTGCACCGTTCCGTCACACCGTCAGCAAGAATCTCGGTCACGTTGACTGGTGTTGACGACACGATGTTGACGTAACGCCCGTGGAAGTTTTCGAGTTGCGTCCCAGCGCATCGAAAGAAGGCACATCTATGCGTGGCCATGACGATGTTCTGCGTCGGGTCCAACTTGCACGCGTGTCCGAATTTACCATCCACCAGGTCGGAGACGTGCGCCTTCAAGGAGTGCGCGGCGACGTCTTGTTTGTAACAGACGCGCACAGAAGTGAGGGCGGACCACGTTGAGAGATCGACCGTGAGCCACTCGTCTTCCTGCAACAACGTGACGCCTGAAGACCCCGTCGGATCACCATTCGTTGTGACGAACGCCATGCGGTTGGCCGTCTTGGAAAGCAAAGATGTGTGCGTGACGCGCTTGAACAACGCGATGTTCTTGAGTGACAGCGAGGTGGACGTGTTACGAATCGTCCGTCCGTCGAAACGTCCGAAATCAGCGCAAACGCGAATATCCGGCACCGGTACGGTCGTCGCACCGGCCGTGACCTGGCCGTAAAACATGGCCAACCACGGCGACGTAAAGTGAGCGGTTTGAGAGATTACGTCTCCGCTCTCCGACTTTGTGCGCACCGAGTATTGCCATTCTAGGTTCGGTTTGTTTCCGGCTTCGCGATCGATGTGCAAAATGGATGCAAACTTATTCACGCATCCCTTCAAGCCACCCTCAATCTTCACAACTGCGTCAAAATCACCCGCCTCTGAGACGTCGCGGCGTAAAATTTCATATCCGTTTTCTTCCCAAGACGTATCTCTGAACGTAAACGTGACGCCTGCCATGTCGAGCTTAGGGAAGACATCAATGGCGGACCCATCATAGTACAACGCCGTTTTACACGAAAAGTCAGCGTACGTGCTGATATCTCGATTTTGCTGTACGGAAGAGACGCACACCACACGGCGTGAGGAAGGTTGCGCGTGCGCTCGATGCTCACACATGGAACGATGTCCGCATTTGTAGGCATCGAAGAAAGTTGCCAACTGCACTCGGCCAGTGAACACGCGCACGTCGTCGAATTCGAGGTCCAACGCTCCGAGAAGAGACAACTTGGGCATCAAATGAAGTTTATCGCGCGCTTTCCAATCGGTGCTCGTCTTGAAAGTGGCAGCGTCGGCGCCGTCCTTCACCGAGCCGGTCGGATTGGCGAAGATTGATGCACCGTCGTTGTAACTCATGCGAAATCCGACGAGGTGCCACTTGTCACACTGCAAGATTGTCGGAAGGACGAGGTCTTCATGTTCACTTTCTCCCAGCGTCGAATCTTCCTTTGTAAAGCGCAGTTTCAAACGCATGCCGTCATTGTTGCGAGCGACAAACAAGTTGAGACTGTGCACAACGTGTCTCACGACGCCGTGAAAATAGGCTATTGATCTATATCGAACGGCGTTGCCGTGCGCTCTAAGCGTACCGCACTCAGAATGCACCCACGTCATGATGGCGACATCGTCTGTAAATTTCTCACCGACGTACTTGTAAGAGTGATCAGACACTTGAACCGACGAGGGGACGGCGGCGACGCAAAGTTTTCCGTGCGATCCTGTGCACACGCGCGTCGATCGCGCACTGCCCTGCTTTTCAAGCGCTGGAACTTGTTTCTGTCCGCGAACGATCGGTGAACCAGACGTAAACTTGTCGTGTTCACCCGGCGTGCTGTCGTCGAATGAGAAGTGGGCCACGAGCGACTGTTTATGTTCCCAGAACTCGCCGCTGACCGGGCGGATATCCGTTATTTCCTTGCCCGCGTAACGCGTGTCATCGCCAGATCCGATGGCGACGTATTCCGAACCTAAATTGGTCGCAGTCACGTCCAGTTTATCGTACAGAATGCCATCGATGTAAACACAAGCGAAATCACCGACTTCAGGCGGAGGAGAGGCGTATGACCAAGTAACGCGCATTTCCGTAGAATTGTTCAAGCACTGCGCGGCCGTCGTCTCTCGTCCCGGTTTGTTGGAGGGGTAAACGTTGTCTTCGATCAAAATCGTGCGTCCCTGTCCACACGCCCCCGTTGAAAAGTCGGTGTGCATGAACGTGTTAATGTTCAGCGTTAAACCATCCCCACCCTTGATCTTATTCCATTCTTTCAGAATAGACGTGTCGATGCTCGAGCGCTGCGCCGCGACCAGTATTTCGTCAAAGGAGAGGTGGCCATCCGCCGGAGCGATATCGTGCCGCCTAAAAAATTGCTCTTTCGCGCCATAGACGGCGACCGAATCTTCACAATCAATTAGGGTAAACTCATGAGAGCCGACGACCAAGAACTTAATAACCTCCGCGTACGAATCCGCAAAGTCGTCCTTGCCGAGAGGTATCCGAGCGGCGCACCCTTCTCTGAGGGTGAACGTGTGAAGCAGGCCGCTCACCGCAGTATCCGGAGCGGTGCTGTCATCCGAGTGGACGAACTTGCAGTTGTAGCGAATTTCATACGTCCCAGGGACGATGCTTGAATTAGCATCAGTCAAGCCAACCGTTCTCGGGAAAAAATCGTCCCACGACTTGCACGGGAGATGCGAGCCGGCGTTGGCGAACGTACAGTCGCTCCCTTGTTGCTGTATGCGAACTCTGCACCGCAGACCAGCCACGTTGTTGATCTCGTCGTCCGTCTTCGAAAGAAAACAGTCATCTGGATGCGCACAGGAGGGATGTTGTACGACGATGCGGAAATCGTACGCGTAGGATGGGACCGACTCGGCTGGATTTAAAATCCTCACCACCGGCTCGGTGCGAATACCAGGCGGGGGTGGCGAAGGCGGCGGCGGCGAAGGCGGCCAAGGAGGCGCCGGGGGGACGATCGTCTTGACATACAGCGGTGAAAATAATCGAAACTCTTCGTTGTCTCGCTTGTGACTTTGATAATCATCGTAGCTTACTCTCTCGTCCGGTGTATCGTAACGCATGTCGCTGGACGTCATCTGCACGAATCTCCTGTGATGCACACAATTTATCGCCACCCTTCCACCACCAACGTCGACGACGCGAAAGCGTTCCGCTCTCCAACGACCCGGTAGATCGTAGTAATTCTTTGCTTCAGCCATGTCCAGGGCCCCATGATGGTGCAAACGAACGAAGCGGTTTCGCCTCGCGTTGTGAAACGCCACCAAATCATCACCTGCGTCAACAACTCGAAAGCGTTCATATTGCCAATTGTAATCGAGTTGATTCCAGCCGAGCGGCGCATTCCGAACGCCCATGTCTGAGTCCGATCTCATGCTCATTACGTTGCTGTATATTTTGCTGCGAATGGCGACAACAGAGCCCGGTGCTGGTTGTACCAAGACGACGCGAAAGGTCTCCGCGTCCCAGTTCGTGCTGTAATCGAACTGGTGTTTTTTCTGGCCGGAACAGTCCACTGATGAATCTCTCATGCGCATGAATCGCTTGTAATACTCATTCCAAAGGAGAATGATTCCATTGCCGCGGTCCACGACGCGGAATCGCGTACTTGACCACCACGGCGCATCCCATTTGCTTCGTTCCGACGTCAGTTTCATTTTACACGTGCTTCCAGATACTGACATTTGTAAGAACCGGTTTCGATACGGGCTGTGGAGAGCAATTTCACCGTATCGAACGCCCACGATGGTCCAACGCTCGGAAGGCCACTTGCCCCAGTGCGGTAGCTTGTGCCAATCTTTGCGGTCGCCGCTCACCGAAACTTTTTCACCACCAAAGCCACCAAGAAATCGGTTGTACCGGGCGACGTGAAGAGCGATGCGCGTCCCTGTCTCGCCTATTTGAGCAGCGCCGTTGACGACGCGAAATCGCTCGTGCAATCCCGGGCTGGTCGTGTGACCATTCGGGATGCTGCGCGAAGTACCCATGCTAGAATCTTTATTCATACGAACAAAACGATTCGTGTAGGGATGGAACAACGCAATTTCACCATCCCCGGCGTCAACGCAGATAAATCGTTCGCGATTCCAATCATTTGGAATCCACGACCAGGTCCTCTCGCTGGACGATGTCATGCGATTGTCAGATCCCACCTTCATGAATCGATTACTTTGAGTGTTGTGGAGAGCCATGTAACCGTCAAAGGTCCAAACGACTCGCCACCTCGGACCTATCCAATCAACCGGAAGATGCTCCCATCGCTTCTCTGATGTTGAAGTGAGGCGTCCACCCCCTTTCGGCATATTTACGTATTTGTTTAGCCTGGCGCTGTGTAACGCGATTGTCACACCGTGTGGCAATCTCGTGACGACAACACGAAATCGTTCCCAACCCCAAACACTTCGCGAAGGCATGTCAAACTCATTGCGGTGCGACGACGTGTCCATGTTGGCTCCGTTCATTCGAAGAAAACGACCGTGCCGCTCGTTATACAAGCCAATTTCACCGTCGCCCGCATCGGCGATGCGCCAGCGCGGCCACGTCCAGTGCGGGTGCGGATAATCGTACACACCTTTCCGGTCGGAACCGTCGATTTTCTGATTGTCTCGCATGCGAAGAAAGCATTGGCACTTCGCGTTGTGAAACGCCACGAAACCTCCTCCGATATCCACGACTCTGAAGGTTGTCTTCTCCGCTGCGGTGAAGCGAGGCGGGTTTGTCCAATCCCTCCGTTCCGTCGCCGTCGCGTAAACTCCCGCTCGACCGTTAATTTTCACAAATCTGTTGTGCGATCGAGAGTGTAGCTGCACCTCCGCCCCGATCCACCACCGATTCGCACCCGGACCGATGTTCCCTCCCGCGAAGAGCTCCGGCGCCGCGCGCGTCGATCCGCCCCCCCCGCTCGCCGTCGCCGCCTGCTGAATCGCGGCCGCCCCGATCGCCAGTCCCGGCCCCGCGTTCGCCATCGTCGGCATCCGCGCGATCGCGGCGAGCACGATCGCCCACATCCACGCGCGCGTCTCTCGTCTCGAGTTCCTCCGTCCTCGGCCAACACCCTCGTCGACGCGCGGCGGCATCCGCGCCCGGCTCGTCGCCCCTCGCGCGCGCGCATCCCGCGATGATCCATCCATCGCGCGCATCTCGACTCTCTCCCACCGCGCTCCCCCGCGTCTCTCTCGCGCTCGCTCCCGCGTCTCACGCGTCCACCGTTCGTCGTCCTCGCGCCGCCCTCGCGCGTTCGCCGACACTAAACCCAACCACCACGATCCCTCGACGCGGTCGTCCGCGCCTCGAGACGCGAGACTCGCGCTCGAGCGACGACGCGACGGTCTCGAACGCGCGTCTCGCGATCGACGATCGAACGCGGGTTCACGCGACGATCGATGTCGCGCGCCGTCGTCGGCGACGCGTCGACATCACCGCCGACGATTTCCCAACCGCCCCGTCGATGGCCTCTCGCGTCGAGGTGGTCGAATGATTGAGATTTCCACGCTTCACTAGTGCGTGCGAGCGTTCGACCATCTTCGACACGAACGACCGTCCAAAACCTCGATGTGTACCGCACCGAGTGTCCGAGCGTGTGACGCACCGCAAACCCTAAATGTCAACACACACGCGTCTCCACATGGATCAAACGGTCGCTTTGTACGTCGCCTGTCACCCTCGCGCGCGTGACACAAAAAGCGATCGAGGCGTGGTCTCTCTCGACGGGTCACGACTCGTCACGGTGGCCCTCCCTTCGATCGACCGCCGAGCGACGACGACCGTCCGTCGCCGTCGCTCGAGCGCGCGCGCGAGGGCGTCGCGTTCGATCGCGTAGCGAGGGAGAGGTGATGGGAATCGCGCGTCGCGCGTCGTCGCGCGACCGAGAGCGAAGGAGAGCGTCGTCGTGAGTCGCGCGAGGGATCGATGTCGACGCGCGTCGGGACGACGACGGCGACGAATCGCGCGACGACGACGACGACGACGACGACGCGCGCGACGGCGTTCGCGCGTCGAGGACGACGCGGGGCGACGCGCGTCGTGTCTCAGCGCCGAGGGACGATGGGGAACGCGTCGTCGACGCGCGCGAGGACGAGGACGAGGACGAGGACGAGGACGAGGACGCCGCGCGGCGGCGACGGCGCGCGCGCGCGCGAACTCGACGAATTCGGCGAACTCGGCGGTGGTGGTGACGAACGCGTCGGTGCGAGGCGTCTCGCGGGGAGGTCGAGCGGGGAGGCGGCGGCGGCGACGACGACGACGGCGGCGACGGAGCGGTGGCGAACCGCCGCGGCGTGCTGCGCGTTCGCCGTGGCGACGTGTTACGCGGATAGGAGCAACGTGTCGACGGCGATCGTGGCGATGAAGGACGCGTTCGAGTGGGACCGCGCGTCGCAGGGAATGGTTTTGAGCGCATTCTTTTATGGGTACGCGGTGACGCAAATCGTCGGTGGTGAGACCGCGGACGCGCGAGGCGGACGCGCGGTGTTGGCGTTCGGCGTCGGCGCGTGGAGCGCGGCGACGGCGTTGACGCCGATGGCGGCGCACGCGGGCGTTGGACCTCTGGTGGTGACGCGCATCGCGCTCGGTATGAGCGAGGGATTGGCGTTTCCCGCCGCGCACGCCGTCATCGCGAGTGAGGTGCCGCGCGAGCGACGGTCGACGGCGGCGGCGGCGGTGACGGCGGCATCGTACGCCGGCGCGGCTTTCGCGTTCGCGGTGACGCCGGGATTGATACG
>CEUV01072203.1_pt1 | contig 44157 bp, 20 predicted proteins | sample 356401 | NCBI WGS metagenome assembly CEUV01 (sample SAMEA2622710, study PRJEB7988) | marine metagenome | isolation source: saline water (ENVO:00002010), including
GACACATCCAACCGTAACTGTTGATGGATATGCTGCATCCTATAACTCGGGTGGAGAATTCAAGAACGGAGAGATGACGACATGGCTCAGGATGGGCGGCACTTCTACAGATATCAATGGAATTCTTTTCTTGCATGAGGATGATTTTTACGCGGGAGATGGCTGTTACACCTTTGAAATCAAGGTCACAAATCAATACTCTACTTCTGAACCAGTGGTAACTGAGTCGAGTATGAAATGGGAATTGCAATTCGATCGCTACAACAATGCTGATTCGAACCAAGAAAAGCAAGACTCACGCACCTACTTGACCTGTTAATCACAACCAGGTCATTGCTTGATACCGAACTGTAATGATCATCGGGTTTTTACTCGAGTATCAAATCAAATGGATTCCAAGAATCCTCGAAATCACTCAGTACCAATAATCGGATTACCATCCGCATCAAGCCATTCTTCTTGATCTTCTGATTCGTTCGATGCTTCCTCTTGAGGTGCGTCTTCAAGGTCAACATACGTCTCTTCAGCGATGTATTGCTTGCTTATTTCTTGTCTTGCACGTACTGCAATGATCGCTGCAAAGATGACCACGAATAGGACGATGGCTCCATACAGTACGATTGGTAATTCGTCCACTTCTTCAGCCGTTGTGAAGGAAACTTCTCCTGATGTTGTGCCTGTTTCACTTGCAATCAAATCACTGATTGGCTCGAGGATATCTGGATAGAGGAATTTGCACGTCAACTGTGCTGCTCCATCAGAGTTATGATACCACGTAATTGGAACATCCTTTGTTTCTCCAGGTTCAACAGCCCAATTGGCTGTGGTAACCGTTGTTTGTGCTTCAACATCATCAACATAGCAACGTACGTTTGGATCGGCAGCAACAGTGCCTGTATTGGAGATGGTCACCATCACACCGTGTGAGCGACCTGTGTCTGCAGTCACTGCTTCTGGTTCAACCTTGTCGATGTTGAGTTGCGGATAGACAACATCGATGTTCGCACTCGAAATTCGAGGAGCAACTTCGTCCACAACGAAATTACCCCAGTTTGTTTCAACAGTGACCTTGATGGATGCGGATTCTTGTCCATACACACCATCTCCATCGAGCCATTCAACAATACGCTTGTGTTCATTGGTTCCAATGTTGACAGTCCATGTACTCGAATCATCAAGTTCTCCGTAGATGACGGTGTTGATTGTATCTCCACCATAGCCAATCCCAGTACCCAGAACCGTTGCAACAGGTGCATTGACAATCAATTCTCGCTTCGAAAGCAAACGAACCCAGGCGTCTGTATATCCTCCAGTGCCACTTGAGTCGGTATACTCGATGCTGGCTTGATCATGGAGGATGATGTCTTCATCGGTTCGTGACCCGAACATCGTTGAAGCAATGAAATCGAGACTCGAATCATTTGCAACATGGATCGGTCCGCTTCCGTATAAGTCTGAATTCTCAATGGAACAAGGCCCATCGCATGTAATGTTTGCACCCATAATGGTTGATTGGTCCATGATAAACGTTCCATGATTTTCAATGCTGAACGTTGCCTGGTTCCAATAGACGAATCCACCCGTTTGAGAAAGATCAGCTGCGTTCATCATCATTAACTCGGCGTTTGAATGGAACAATTCGATGTGTGTAATTCCTAATGGGAAGGGATAATGGTGGTCGACGGTAATGTTGACTGCTTGTGTTAAGTCAACATCGAACGTTGCGCTTTCTCCTGTAATCTCGTAAGTTGTTACTTCGTCGATCGTAAGATTAAGGTAAGCATTTTCAGGTACATCGATGTTGAAGAAGATGGTCATTGTTGCTGTTGCGTCTGCGATGTCTTCATCGATTGCAATGGCCGTTCCATCATAGAGGATGAGTGTCGATGCAGCATTTTCTGTGACAATGTTGGCAGCATCAAGGTGAAGATTACCTCCTTTTTCAACAGTGATTTTTGCATCTTGTTCGATCATGATGTCGCCGCTCCAATGCAACGACCCTCCATCTTTGATGACAATCTCTCCATCGAACGTTCCATCAGTCCATGATTCTGATGTGCTAATCGTAACGGTGTCTCCTTGTGTCGGTGGTGCAGCAAGAACCGGTCCACAGAGCGTTAAGGATGTCAGCATGAGTAAGGCTAGAAACGTCGCAGTGCGCATGACACTCCCAGCAAGCGGCTAATCATGAATCCTTCTCTCTTTAGTACGGAACGTCTTTCCATCCAATCGCATAACCAATGAGGTTAAACGACCGGTGCAAAATAGGTGTAATTACGATGATAATCGCCATTGGTAGGAGGAGTTCTGACGATGCAAGGAGCGATGGTCCAAGGAACAACTGCCCCCACAAGAACACCATGATTGCAAACGGTAATGTATCCAAGAGGGGGGCTTTGGAAGAAACATCGCCTTCTCGCTTTAATCCTCGCCGTCGCTTGAAAAATGAACCTGTCATGTCGCCCAGGAGACATGCAAATCCAAGAAATGAACCCATGATGTAGGCTGTAAGGTACGGTCCGCCAATTGCAAACCAAGCATCTTCGGAACCTGTGAGTGGTGATACAAAAACGGATGCTTCATCGAACGTTGTGCCCACAATCGCAACTTGTAGCATGCATAACAATCCTGCTGTTAAGGAGCCTCCGATCAATCCATTCCATGTTTTCCCATCGCCGAGCATACGATTACCGTCCTTCATCACTCGTCCTCCATCGATGGGCCAAGGGCCGTATCCTGTCTTTGGTAACCACTTGCCCCACATCATGGCGAATGTGTTTGCAATAAAACCAGGTAAATAGAGCCAGAGTGTCATGAGTGCGAGGAGTAGAATTCCCATATCTGTAGCGTCAGCAACATCGCCCATGCGGATGTATCATAGCACTCGGCCTTTGAAGGCTCTTGTATTCTGAAAGCCAAAGCGGTTGAATTATCAGCCCAATACAACAGGCCAAAGTATGGGTCGAACTGTCCTTGTCATCGGCGGTGGTGGACGTGAACATGCATTGTGTCTCGCTCTGTCCGAATCCGATTCCATCCAAGCGATTCATACAAGTCCAGGCAACGCAGGAACGCAGCATTTTGGGACAAATCACGGTGTGGCTGCCTCAGACATTGACGGTCTTGTTGAACTGTCCGTCCAATTAGAAGTTGATTTTGTTGTTGTAGGCCCTGAAGCACCCTTGTGCGATGGACTTGCTGACAGACTCATCGGACACGGTATTCCGTGTTTTGGACCGCAACAAGTCCATGCTGAACTTGAAGGATCGAAGTTGTTTGCGAAACGAGCGATGGACGCTGCACGTGTTCCTACTGCTGACTACGACATCCTTGACGCATCTTCAGACATCGAAGCAGGATTGGATGCTCGTGCACATGAGCCTTGGGTAATCAAACGAGATGTCCTCGCTGGTGGGAAAGGCGTTGTTGTCACAACTAATCGTGAAGAAGCACGTGCGTTTATCGAGGAATCGATTCAGTCCGACGGGCATATCTTACTCGAACGGTTCCTACCTGGCGAGGAAGCGAGTATGTTGGTCGTCATGGATCGCTCGGGCTTTGTTTGCTTACCAGCAAGCCAAGATCACAAACGCGCCTATGATGGTGACCGAGGGCCCAATACGGGCGGAATGGGTGCCTACTGCCCAGCTCCTGTTGTAACGGACAAAATACATGAGAAGGTCCTTGATCGAATCGTTCAACCAATGTTTTCTTATCTTTCATCGCAAAGCATACCGTATCGTGGCGTATTGTATGTCGGCCTCATGATCGATGAACATGGTGACCCATACGTCGTTGAATTTAATGTTCGCTTTGGAGATCCAGAATGTCAAGTGACGTTGCCACTCATCGCCGGTGATGTGGGTGAACTGTTGTTCAAAGCTGCGAATGACGAACTAAAGCAATTGAATGTCGAGTTTAAGGACGCACACGCCTTGACGGTCGTGCTTGCTTCGGAAGGTTATCCAAAGTCAGCGGTTAAGGGTCGAACAATACTCGGTGCTGATGCATCGCTTGATTCGAACGCCACATGGGTAAGTCATGCTGGAACGGCGCTCGATGACGATGGTCGATTGATTTCATCGGGTGGTCGCGTTCTTTCCGTTACATCGGTGGCAACATCGTTGCATGAAGCGCAAGCATTGTCCTATCAACGTCTATCACAAATTCAACTTCAAGGATCGCATCATCGAAAGGACATCGGCCATCGTGCTTTAGATTCCTAAATTTCGATGACGTCAATCGATTTTTCCTACCTCCTCATCGTCATTGTTAAAAGAGGGTCGAAAGTGGGCAAAACGCTCCAGCCTTGCTGCTGTCGAGCAATCCTCTGAGGGAAAAAAATGGAAAAGGTAGCAAAGACCTCGCAACGACCCGTTTTTGGTTGGCTTATTGCCCCACTTGCGGTGCTTATTGCAATACTAGCAAACTACGTCGATGGACTCATGTCGATTGATGTCGAATTGAACAGCGATGCGATGACGCCATTCATCGTGACAGGTGTAGCCGGATTCTTGGCTGTCACACCTCGCATCCTCCGTGAACTAGGAACCCTCCCAGAGTCGATCTCTCAGACACAAATCTCCCTCGCTATGTTTGTCCTCGCTCTCGTCGGTTCAGGTGTTGCCGAAACACAAACCGATGGTTTTGTCGGATTCACATTCTTCGTCGTTCTATTTGGTGGGTATTTGCTCGATACGAATGAACGCTACGAATGGATGACAATGCTCATCTTCGCAGGTGTTGGTGTGCATTCAGCTTTCGATATCACGGCAGCTGCAGCGGTCGATACATACATCCCGAGCAAGTACGAATTTTCCGAAGGCCAACCCATCGATGTATCCACATTCCAAGAAACAGCCATCGGTTTTGTCTTCTTTACGTGGTTCACGGTGTTCCCGATTCTTGGTCTTCTCGTCGGTGTTGCTGGACGAGGTTTCCTCAGTCCTGCTGGAGGCAAGGGTTGGTTCGCTTACAACAATGTCGAAGGCGTTTGGAATCGAGAAGCGCTCCCATTGCAAATTGCTTTGTTCATTTGGGCAGGTGCACACCTTGCAACCATCTGGCATTTCGATCAGGGCTCAATTGCCGATCGTCTTCGTCTCGGTGGACTCGGTGGTGTCGAAGCCAGTGGCTTCGTTGGCTATTACACGGCTCTTCTCACCGGTATCATCGCCATCATCGTCTCTGGAATGGTTGCAGAGCGCTGGTTTACCCGTGCAATGACAATCTCGTCACTCTGGGTGCTCTACCTCCTTGGAGCATGGTACGAAGCCGGCTTCTGGACCAACGAAACGTTCTCTGAATCGTGGGCGCCACTCATCTGGTTGGCCATCACGTTCTTCGTTGGTGTTGCGATCACAATGATCGGTAACCACGAGAAGTACGGTGGTTGGTCCAATCGTGAAGAACACCGCCCAAGTGGTGCACGTCAGTTCTGGAATGCACACTGGGCAAGTCTCTTGACGGCTGTTGCTTTCTTGGTTGGACTTGTTATCCGTATCCAGTGGTACGCTGTTCCTTCCATGCACGCAATGGGAACAGAAGGTTTCGACATGACTGGAGGTTCTGACCCTTGGTACATGAAGCGGGTTGTTGATTACATCCTTGCGCAGAATGCTCACCTTGTTGTCGATGCTGATCGATTCTACCCAATCGGTGGAATCAACCCACGTCCACCGTTGTTTTCGTGGAGTTTGGCCATTGGCGCTATGATCCTCCAGCCGTTCCTCGGTGAAGATGCAGTTTGGTGGAGCATGCTTGCTCTCCCTGCAATCTACGGAGCGCTCACAATTTTCCCAGTTGCTACGATTGCACGTGACCACTTTGGCAAGGCGGCGGGTGTTATCGCCGCATGGTTGATTGCCTTCATGCCAGCACACGTCACACACTCAACATGGGGACTCGCTGATCACGATTCCTTCGTCATGCTATTCATTGCGCTTGGATTCATGTTCTATCTGCGTGCTGTCAAGTATGCCGGTTCAGAACGACTTGTTCGGACAACATCCATCCGTCCAATCGATATGATGCGGGCGATGGGCGCAGTTGCTCAAGAGCGCAAGTATGCAATGTCGAACGCAGTGCTCGCTGGTGTTGCTTTCGGTGCTGCGAGTCTCGGTTGGAAAGGTTTCGTTGCTGGACCAGCAATTCTGTTCCTCGCTTACGCCGCACAAGTTGCACTCAACATGTTCCGACGTCGTGACTCAACAATTCTCAGCACGCTCTTCTTGACCATGCTTTTGACAAATCTGTTGATTGCGCTTCCGTTCTATGCACATCCACAAATGAACCTCATGTTGGATGGTACCGGTCTACAACCGTTCCTCTTCATCTTGCTGTTCACTGTGGTCATCATGTACATCACAACCGGTTTCCGAGACAAGCCTTGGTTGCTTGTTCTCGGCACACTCGCTGTGGGAGCAACTGTCTTCCTGAGCGCGCTGTACGTGTTGAAGGTCACCAACCTCAGCAACGCATGGGACGTCTTGTTTACTGGTAGTGGCTACTTCACCAAGACCAAGATTTTCGGAACAGTTGCTGAAGCAAACGCACCAGATCGTGGTTACATGTTTGCAAGTTTCGGACCGATTGTCTTCGTCTTTGCGCTTGTTGTAGGACTGACATCCTTGTGGAGAACCTTCAGCCAACGTAGCCAAATCGCTTTGGTATTCGCCGTATGGATTTTCGCAGCATCCTACATGTCGTGGACTGCTGCCCGTTTCCTCTTCAACGCAACACCTGTTGTTGCTGTGATGGGTGCTGCAGGTATTGTAGGCTTCTGGAAGTGGGCGAATTGGGACGGACTTGTCCGTAACTGGCGCCGTGCAGGTATTCGAACACCCTCGGAACGAATCGCGGGAGCACGTCGTGCTGTTTGGCGCACACCATCCTTCTCCGCCGTCGTTCTTGTCCTTATCATGCTCTCAGGTCAGCAACTGACCTACGGTCTTGACTCTGCTATTCCAAGTAACTCTCCTGCAGAAGGTGACATGGACGAATCGTTCTACTACAGTGTGCCTGATATCATGCGCTGGGATGGACTTGGCGTATCTGTTCTGGATAGCAGGGAATACGAAGCGTTTGGTGGCCGTGCTTACATGGGCTCATTCGGAAGCGGTTTCAATGGACAATCCTGGAATGCTGCACACGAATGGCTGGCGCAACAAGACAAATACCACGTTGATGCCACAACCGAGACCGCATGCAATGCTGAAAACGGTATTTGGGAACAAACGAATGAAACATCAGGTCTCTGTGAAATGCGATTTGGTGACAAACCTGCGTTCGTCTCATGGTGGGACTACGGTTTCCAAGCACTCAACACTGGTGAGCATCCTTCCGTTTCCGACAACTTCCAGAGTGGTATCCCTGCATCAGGTAACATGCTGTTGGCGCGCAGTCAAACCGATCTCGTTGCAATGTTCATTCAACATCTTGCAGTAGGTGACATTGCCTACAACATCGTCAAGACTGGTGATCGTGGCTTTACGCCTGGCTTTGACGCTGTTCTTGACAATGGATTGAACAACGCCGAACAACGTGCTGAACTTGATTTGCTCATGCTTCGAGAAGGGATGGATTTCGATGATATGGCTGATGTCGTTGTCGATCATTCATTCAAGGTATTCAAGAGCAAAGGCGATGCGTACATGACCAGTGGCTATCCACTTGACGCAAATGGAATCCCTGATGAATCTCTTGGAATCCACTACCGTGTTTGGGCTGATGGAGAGATCATTCCTTGTGACAACCCAAGCGAAGAATTCTGTCGCAACGGCGATTATGTGACTGAAGAATCTGCAAACAGCACCTTCCGTAACAATGCTGATGTTAGTGCAGAGGAAGTGTCTGATGTAACGCATTACACATTCGGTGAGTATTGGTACACGGCTGATTTGGTCGAAGAATATGGTTCGGTCTCAACCGATATCCACCGTTCGAACGCTCATATCGCACTCGTTGTCCAATTCTTGATAAACAGTTTGACTGATGACGAAGTTGTTGATCTCTATCATGCAATCATTGAACTTGAAGACAATTACGAAGTTCAAGATTACAATGGAGCTCCTGGTGAAACATTCAAGCGAGATCACGAAATTCGATACTTCGCAATCGACGACAAACTCTACCCTCGTGCTGGTCGTTACAACTCAGAAGCAGGCTACAACGGAGGACGGCCATTGGGTATCTTCGGTGCACCAACCATTCTCTCTGGTCAAGATTTCAACACCTTCACAAACGAAGTGTATGAAACAAAGCGTGGTGACCAACCTGTTCTCGAAATGGACAGAGAGGCTGTGGATGAGGCCATGCTGAAGGATGTACTGGACCAACAATCCGGTGCTGATATCGAGCCACTCACTGTACAGGACATCCGAATTGATCATCTGCCTGAGTTCTTCGATACCATGCTGGCGCGATCTTATGTCGGCTATGGTGCTTCAACACTTGGTGCAGATGCTGGTTCGACCAACCCTCAACCACGTCAACAATTGGGTGAAAACGATCGTGGAACATCCTTCTTGCAACAAGCATATCCAATGCCTGGTGCAATGATGAATCACTTTGTTATCGCTAACTGGTACGATCCTGAGGTGCCTGCAATCTTTGCAAACGACAATGTCAAGATCATGAAGTACTACTCTGGTGCTGAGATTTCCGGTACTGTCAAGACTGCAGACGATGGTATGGGTCTGCCAAATGCTCGAATTCTCATCGAACGTGATGCGTTTTCAGGCGAAGGCTCAGAAGACCTTGACGAAGACACCTACTGGATTCCAATCGGCATGACCGATGCTGATGAGAACGGTGATTGGAGTTTCTTAGCGCCTGCTGGTAAAATCCGAGTTTCTGCGTTCGCTGGCATCTATGATGATACGTTTGCAATTCAAGACATCCAAAGTGGTGAATTTGCGAACGGATTTGGCGATGTCTTGACCGAGGTCAACGACGACCGTGAAGTCTACGCTATCACTGCAATTCTCGGTGAAGTTGCGAACATGACATGGCTCGGTGAAACCATGCTCAACATCACGGGCGCACAAGCCGATCGTCATGAAGATGTGACAACTGCAATGGACATCGAAGTTGAAAGTTCGGGTGTCTCAGGTACAGTCACTTGGTCGGGTTACGGTGATTTCGATGGTGAACCACTCGTAGAGACGGACTTCATTCTCCGAAACATTTGGGCAATGACCGAGAACTACACACTCACGACAACAAACGGTTCCTTTGATACCGATGAAACACGCGTTCTCCAAGGTACAGGTGAAGTAACATTCTCTGACGTTGGTACTTTCACGAGCGAAGGTGTTGCACTCGCTTACGACTTCACGGGTAACTTTACTCGAGAAATCAATGATGCTCGTGTATACTCTGGAAACGGTACATGGGTCGGAAAGGGTACGATTGAAGCGACGTGGATTGAACACGATAATGCATCACTCGAGTGTGGTGAAAACAACACAATGCCTGAGAATGCGACACTTTGTTTAGTCAGTGTCAGCACAGACTTCTCGACCTATCTCTTGGATGGTTTAGCAAAGGCCAATGGTCGTTTGACCTCTGATGGCGTGAGCACCTTGACCAAGGAGCTTGATGGTGAAACCTTCGAAGGAACTGGTATCTTCGAGGGTGTTGGTACACTCAATGGTACTGGACAATTTATTGGCCCGGGTTCGTTTAGTGGCGACATTGTCGATCCTGGTTCATTCTATCGAACTGGACTTGTACCAGGTGTCTACAACATGATTGCACTTATGCCAAATGGACGAGAGATTTTGCTACCAGATCCTGTTGAAGTAGGCATTGAGGCGAGTTATGACTTGTCCATGACCGTCCCTGCCTCATTGTTCGAAGATACACTCGAGAGTATGACAGGAGATTTGATTCCAAACCAAGAAATTCAACTCATCGATATTGAACTTGGTGAAGATGAGATGATTACACTCATCTCCGACGAAGAAGGAAATGTCTCGTATGGACCGATCACTGCGGGTAATTATTACCTCCGTGTGGATTTGGACGAAGATGGATTCTACGAACTCAACCAAACCATGCAGGTCTTTGACGAGCCGATGAACTTCACCTTCGACATGGGCGTTCCTGAAATGTTCGATTTGACCATTACGCTCAACGGCCCTGAAGGCTTTGATGTTGCAGGCCGTGAAGTCAACTTTACCGATCCACTTGGCTTGATGCCAATTGATGTTGTATCGGATGAAAATGGCGTTGTGTTTGTTGAACTTCCGATTGGAGAATGGTCCATTAGTGATAACAATGACGAAGACTACATCCTTATTGAAGAAATCAAGGTTGAAGATTCGGATATGACGTTGGACTTCACCTACGCAACTTCGGTTTGGGTGAATGGTTCAATCGATGCTCCAAACATTGTTGGATTCACCTATGAACAATGGCTTGAGTTCCCTGAGGAAGAGAAGTCGTACGATAACGCAAGTGCTGTACCAGTTCGATTCCATGGTAATGGATTGGAATTCACGGCTGTCACCGATCAATTTGGTGAATTCAGTCAACGCCTCCCTGCTGGAATGACCTTCAACCTCAATGCGCAAAGTTCGGTATCGAGTTTCGCTGTTGGTGCTTCTGTTACTGTAACGGAAGGAATGGATGAACTTGATGTGTTGATCCTCGCTCCAACTGTTGATGTTATTGGAGCTGTCTATCTCTTCGATAACGAGACGAACTGGAACCAAGACATTCCAAACTTTGAGCCGGTTGAAATCCACGCGACTGGAGAAGATGGTGTTGTATGGACAGTCACAACAGACACTGCTGGATTGTTCAATATGCCTCTCTTGAACGGCACATGGTCGTTCACGATCCCAGATGCGGCGTACAACGCAGATACGGTTTCAGATTACCAAGTTCTCGTTGAAGATGGCTCGAACCCAGAGCCTGTTGACTTGATTACCAATCCAAGCAACAGCACTGTGACGCTCAATGTCTTTACCGACTTGGGCGACGGGGTCTTTGAAAATGGAACTGCGATTCGACCAGATATCCAACTCATTCCGGTCTCTGAAGTCGGACAACAAGTGAACATCACGTCCGATGATTATACCGAAGATGGAATTGTCGATGTCGTCTTGAGTCCTGGTATCTATGCAATTACAACCAACAACTTGGATGCATCTGACGAAAATGCAACCGATGCGAGTCTTGAGATCAATGGCGTCTTGGATGTCATCCCAGTCGGATTGACTGGCCCAGAAGAGGCAATTATTGTTCCAATCGTCGACGCATGGCGAATGAATGGTACCATCACATGGGCCAATGGTTCAGCAATGGTTGAGAACTTCTTGCTCTCGACGCCCGATGGCTCCGATTACGTGCCGATTAGCGTTGATGAGAATGGTACGTTTGCAACCTACGTCGAAAGTGGTGATTACATTGTTGTTGTTGCACCAATGCTCAACGGTGATGCAATCACAGAATCACTCCGTATGCCAATCACAATCGATGCAGACTCGAGTGCACGGACTGAACTCTCACTTGCCCTCGTTGAGGCGATTGAGGTTTCATTGACATTGAAGGAACTCGGTACTGATTCAGAACTTGTTGGAAAGAACGTCGTTCTTGTCAGCCATGATGGCTTTGGAAACATTACCATGAATCCAACCGATGCTGATGGTAATGCAACGCAATTGTTGATGCCAGGAACGTGGAGTCTCTTCATGAATGAATCTGCAGCACAACGCTACTGGACATTGGATACATCCGATGCTCCTGTAATCATGAACGAAAACACATCACTCGATGTTGTGTATGCTGCATTGGAAGTTGAGATCGGAGGTAAGGCCTACTGGGACACTGACGAGGACGACATTGCAGATGCAAACGAGGGTGTTGAAGGCGCAACTGTTACAATTCAGGGTGGAAGCATCGATACGGTTGTTGAAACCGATTCGACTGGTGTCTGGCGATTGTATGTACCAATTTTGGAGAACTACGCCATTACGATCGAAAAGGAAGGATTTGGTGTCGTTTCATACGATGACAACAACACTGGTACGTATGTCGTCGACAATGAACCTGTTTCGCAAGACATTGAGATGTCTGCCGCCGAAGTAACGGTCACAGGTTCAATTACGGATGTACTCGATGCGACTCGACTCGAGGATGCCTCGATTACCCTGTATGGTACGTCTGAGAACCAACAGGATTCGGTTGACGTCATCGGTACATTCGCTGATGAGACACTGTCTTTCACAGCTGTGGTCGAACCTGGGCAATGGGTTGTTGTCGTCTATGAGGACGATGCTCCATTCAACGGTGGTGGTGTTACAGTTGGATTGCTGGACGCTGAAGTACAAAACGGTGGAACCATCGAACTCGTGATGAGCAAGGGTGGATGGGTTGATCTCTCGACCGAATTCACTTCGTTCAACCTCCAAACATTCAACGCAGGAACGGAGAATTCCGAATCGCCTGTCACAGATGTTGTTGAAGTTGAAGTCGACCTCGGTGATGGAAAGGCTTGGATGATTCCTCTCGAAACGGATGGAACAATGGAAGTACTCCTTCCTGCTGATTCGGTAACCTTCAACTCAGAATTTACCACAGTTCAACGAGATCTTACGATGAATTATACCGCTGGAATCTCCATCGATAATGGTGATGAAGGTCGAACTGCTGTCATGCTTTCCTACAACAGAAAGACCAACAGCGATCTCGTGCTTTCAATCATCAACGTTGAGGGTGCAACCGTTCTTGGTGATGAAAACCGTGACTTGCTTGCAACCGTCAACACATCGGATGACGCCAATTACACATCGATTGAGTTTGATGTTGTTGCTGTCTATGAAGGAACGGAAATTTCAGACCCATTCGGTATTACTGGTTCAGTTACCGTCTCACCAGATCAAGATGATTGGTCGGTTGAATTCTACAACGGAACCGATTGGATCGATTCGACCATTGTCCAACTCGGCATTGGTGATGTTGCTGGAAATGCAACGCTCGAAGAGACCGTTCGTGCACGAATCGTCCTACCATCTGTTGAAGCGGCATGGTGGCTTGAAAATGGTCACGATGTGAACATCCGATTCTCAGCAGACAGTGGTGACATGAGTGAAGTTTCGTTGAACGTTGAGATTCCTCAGTACTATGGATTCAATGTAACGGACCTCTCATCAACCATCGGTGTTGGTCCTGGCGGTACAACAACCGCAACCATGACCATCAACAACAATGGTAACGGTGATGACTCCTTTACCTACGAAGTATTGGACAATCTACCAGAAGGTTGGACTGTTACACCAATGAACGGTGTAACAACCATTGCAAAGGAGAACATGCGAGATCTTGCCTTTAGCGTCACCTCTGCACCAGACTTTGAGGAAGGACCAATCACCATCACTGTTCGAATTACGAGTGAAGACGGAACGACAACAGAGGAATATGATATCGAAGTCGAAGCAGCTCGAATCGCATTGAGTTTCGATGAAGATTTGACCAAGTCTCGAAGCAACAACTTCGCTGATGTTGATCCGAACACGGTGATTATCGTGATGGAAAATACAGGATTGCGTTCAGCTCAGTTGGTGACGGTCTATCTCGACAGTGATTCAATTTCAGAGATGAATGTGACCCTTACAATGCCTGCATCAACCACAACAGAATTCGAATTTATTCTACCTGCAGCAAGTCAAGGAATTACTCGATACGACGTTCGATGGGAAGTTCTTGGAGATGATTTCAACTTCTCGAACAACGATGCCGACAATGCTGAAGACTTCGGAATTGAATATCTTGTACAAGGATCTGAAGAAACATCCAACCCAATTGTTACAATTGCAATCATTGGTTTGATCTTCATCATCCTTTACTTCGGATTCAAGGCCTCTGAACGAGCCCGTCGCTCTGGTGGCCGTTTCTGATTTGTCTTGAGACAAGGTTTGATACGAGAGAACCACCGATTTGGGTGGGAGAAGCATGGAAGAATTGCGTGGAGTTGAATTGCTTCCTGAACCAGGGGAGCCCAAGATTCTCTCAGCAGTTGACCCATCAACCAATGATCATCAAGATCAATGGAGGGCGGAGGTAACTGGGTGGGCTCCAACCCTTCCAGATACGCTTCCTTATCGGCCAAGGCGTTTGTTCTCAATCACTTCTGGTGTGATGATGGCGCTCTTTTTGGGCATCATTGTCGTGCTTTGGCAATCAAATCTCTTGTTGTTGGAATTACCACCTTCAACTTCGGAATGGGCGTTTGAACAATCAGAGGTTCGTTCATTGCAAGATGATGGACTCTCAGGAGAAGGTGTACGTGTTTGTATGGTCGATACAGGACTCTCTCTCACGCATACATCGCTTGAAGATGCAGATGTTGTGTTCAAGGATTTTGTAGGCTCATCAACAGATCCTGTGGATTATGGTTCAATTTCTCATGGTACATTGATGGCAGGCTTGTTGATTTCAAACGATCTCCAAATTGGCATTGCCCCCAATGTGACATTAGGAATGGCGGCTGCCTTGAGTGCTGATGGTGACAACAACACTGGTTCTGAGACGAGGGTTGGTGATGCAATCCGATGGTGCGTCTTCGATTTTGAAGCCGACATCATCTCACTCTCATTGGGTGGTGAGCAAGATCAATCAGCCTCAAGAGAAGGTCCTGCTGTTTCTGCAACTCGGCAAGCAATTGATGAAGGAATTTTTGTCGTTGCTGCTGCCGGTAACGATGGTGGTTCTGCAGATGATGGTTTTGTCAGCGCACCCGGTAACGTCAATCTTGCCATCACCGTTGGTGCATCGAACAGGGATGGTTCAGTTTGGAGTCAATCGTCCATGGGTGAATCGGTTGATAGTGCTGGTGATCCACGTATCTTTCCACATCAAAAACCAGAATTGACCGCTCCTGGGGTTGGAATTGTATCGACAGGAAAGAACGACCAATGGTATTCATCCAGTGGCACATCGGATGCTACGGTATTTGTTGCGGGTGCATTGGCATTGATTCTTGAAGCACACCCAGAATTAAAGCCAAACGCGACATCAACGACTGCTTGTATTGAACTCGTCAAACGAGCTCTGGCAGAATCATTGAGTTCAGATTTCTCACATGATTCTCGAAACGGCTATGGTGAACTCAATGCAGAATTATGGCTTAATCGGGTCTCCGAAAGTCCGAATTGCTAATTTTTCATGCTTAGAAACTTGATATCTTTGATGAATATTGATATTCTTAATGCCTAAATAATGATATTATCATCTTAAAATGATACATTTACGTGTGTCATCTGGGGCGCAGTATTATATTTGTCCGGTTTCTGCAAAGACATAGAGGAATAAATATGCGAATTGCAAATATTGGAAAAAGTGTAGGTCTTGTAGGGCTCTTACTTACATCCCTGATGATCGGATTGGTGACCGTGCCGACTGCAAGTGCTGTCAACGAAACATCAAATGGTGAGATTCTCACAACAGAGACTTGGAGTGGAACACACACATTGACCGGTGATGTAACCGTTGCTGAAGGTGCAAAACTCATCATTCAAGCAGGAACGACAATCAATATTCCTGCAGGTGTCTACATTGATGTCGAAGGTGCGATCTGTGCAGGTTCAGCCTCTTGTGGGGCAACCCAAGGAAGTTCATCATCAACCATTCGTTTTGAATGGGCTCTTCCTGCGGACACCACCGTTACTGGTCGCTGTTACCAACAGGGCAACCAGTTGTTAACCAACACGGATGCAGCATGTGGTTCTGGTGTCATCATTCGAAACACCATTAACCAAGCTTCGACGGGAATGTCCCACGTCTCATTCAACAATGCATACGGACATCCAATCTATGTCCAGACACTGCAAGCAGTTCAGTATGGTACGCTTGTCTTTGACGGATCTTCCGCAATGCTCGATAACCTTGCCTTCTCCAACATCAACACTTCCAATATCATTGCATTGGATTTCGCAGCTCCAACAATTCGTGATTCAACATTCACACTTGGTGATGATGGGCGTGGCTACGATGCGGCAGCAGTTCGTGCTTACGATGCTGGAGCAGGTATTCTTTCATCACTCACCATCACAGGTTCAACATTTACTGGTAACACACAAGCACAATGTGGCAATCAGGGTGGAGGTCGTGTATTGATTTATGCCGAAAATTCCTATGTCTCGATGGACAATCTCGACGTCAAGGACAATGCCTATGGTGCGTTTTTCAAGGGTTCATCTGGATCCTTTGGAAACAGTACAATCAATGTTCTGTGCAACGCTATTGACACGAACTCATACAAATCCACGGGTGACTTCGCACACACACTTTACCTCGACAATAACGTCATCACGACAGGAGAAGGCGCTGGAATTACCGCATACGATGGTGCGATTGTTGTAGCGACCTCAAACACCATTTCTGGTGCTTCAGCAGGTTCTGGATTCGGTATCCGTGATTCGACGGTATCCGCTCATCGAAACACAATTGGCCCTATTGGAGGCTACAACGGTTTCTGGGTCTATGGCCAATCTGAAGTCGAAATCCAAAACAACACCATTCAAAACACGGAAAAGGAAGCCATCCAAATTGGTGAGTATCACTATCGTGATCAGGGTAGCAATTACCCAGGCCCTTCACCAAACAGAGCGTACATTGCTGATAACGTCATTTCAAACAATACTGGTACCTGCAACTCTCTGTGGATGTATGATGGTGACTTCCAGTGTCCTGCTATTCACGTCTTCACATCCTCTGCGACAATCGTCGACAACACAGTAACCAACAATGCAGGTGATGGTCTGCGAATCAAAGGTTCTATTGTCAATGTACAACGAAACTCAATCGAGGCAGGACAATTTGCAGCTAACATCTCGCACTTTGACAACAAATATGGTCAGAAATATGGTTCAATCGGTTACTTCTCAGGCAATACATGGACCAATGCCACTCAAGTGTACAACATCTCAGAATCGCGGGTAACGGTTCAGTCTGAATACATCCCTGATGCGGGTGGCGACTACACCTATCCAGTCATGCTTCAATGGCTTGGTGCAGAGTGTCCTTATGTCCAATCCGAATGTTTGTTGCTCCCAGATACTGCAGCAGTTCCACCTCGAGACATGCCACTCGCAATTGAACTGGTCAACAACTCAACCGTTTTCTCGTTCGCGAGTTTGCAGAATTTCGATGAAACGAAGATTCACGTGCAAAACCAAAACTCTGCTTGGGGTTCACAAGTCCGTGAAGGTGAATTGGTTCGCTATCAAGTGAAGGCAAAGAACAGCAATGTTGCTGGTGCTACTGTCATCATTAAGGACGCAACTGGATTGCCGTTGTATGAATTGACCACAGACAGTTTTGGTTTCACACAGCAAGTCTCACTTCCATCCAATTTCCTCCTCGATCGTAACTGGAATCACCTCGTAGGAGAAACTGGCGTAACCGTTCCGGGATCTGATCCTTCGAACCCAACCATCCTCGATGAGGATACATGCTCGGATGGATACGACAATGACGGCGATACATTCGTTGATGATGATGATCCAGATTGCGTAAACGGCAGAGAACTCCCGTTCTACATTGTTGAGGCCTACAAATTCGGCAAGGGTAAGAAAGAGTTCGACTTTGTCCTCAGCGGGTCAATCGATGATATCATCAGTCTCGATAATCAACGACCAAGTGTTACAGTTGAACAATACGATGGAGATTCATTCGCAATTAACGCAGTCATTACAGGTACTGCCTGGGATGGTCAATCAGGCCCATACCCACTTGATGTTATTGCGTATGATCGTCAATTTGGTCTGATTGAGCGCGTTGAAATTCAACCACCTGGTAGTTCTGATTGGTACTATGCCGTCGATACGTCTGGTGCAAATGGTGAATTGACAAAAGAGAACCATCCATTCAAGACATGGTCGTTTGATTGGGATCTCTCTGCCCACCCAGATGGTGAGAGCGATGTTACCTTCAGAATTCGTTCCTACGATGGCTTGGATTATTCCCCAATTACCACTCGTAATTTCAAGTTGAATCTGGTTCCACCAACGCTTTATCTGGATGAACCTCTCGATGGCTCAACCCACTCCAACGGCAAGATTCTCTTTACAGGAACCGCCTCGGATCCATACAACGGCGTATTGGGGTCGGATATCGAGAACATCTGGTTCGATGTCACCGGGCCGAATGGATACTCGTCGCACTTTGCGATTGATGGAGCTGTTGCTTGGGCGTATCAATGGAACTTTGAGGAACTTGAAACAGGTGAATACACCTTTGAAGTGTGGGCAAGTGATAGCGATTTCTGTGATGATGAGCAAGGAATCTGCGTGGTTTCCACAAGGACGGTTACTGTTCTGAACGATAACACGCCTCCAATGGTCCAACTACTCGAACCGACTGGTTTACTTCCAGTACGTGCTGAAACCGAGACGATTCTGAAAGGCTTCGCGACGGATGGTTCCGATGGTACGATTACGCGTGTCGAAATTGACATTCTCGATCTGGCGAGTGGTCTCCTGCTGAACGATGGCCCTGGTCCTGTAACGACCTTCACACAGGCGAGTACAGTTGGTTATTCTTGGTCCGCAGTTTGGGACACAAGCCGACTCGATCATGAAAGTCAATATGAAATCCGAGTCAGAGCCTACGATGGTGAGGATTACTCCGAAGAGTTCGTCAAGCGAATTACCATTTCCAAACCAGCAGATGAGAACAACATCCCTCCACAGTTTAACGCAACCAATTGGCAAACACAGATTACAATCTTCTGTGTTATTGATTCGAGTTCAGAGAATCAATGTGGTGGCGGTGGCGTTATCGATTTGAAGCAATACTTCAATGACCCAGATTCCAATGTGCTCATTTATGACTTCGCTGATGATCTAACCGTTTCAACGGACGATGATCATCCATACCTCATCGATATTGATAGTCAGGGAATCGCAACATACGATCCTGCCATCAAACAAAGCAATGAGGATATCAGCAGTTGGACTGTCGAGAATGTTCGTTTCATTGTTCGTGATGGATTTGATGAATTCGCCGTCTCTCGGGACGTAACGTTCTTTGTTCAAGCGATTAAGTTTGATGTCGACTACACCAACCCAGGTGATTCAGTTTCCGCAAAGTCTGTGGCTGTATTCAATGGGACTGGTCTTCCAGGTGCCAAGGTCGAGGCAAAGACTGTATCATCGGATTTCCCAATCAAATCAGTCATTGTTGGTGATGACGGAACATGGACGATGAATATCAGCCTGCAAGACTTGGATGACGTTTCTCGAGAAATCAAATTTGAGATGAATGGTCAAACGTTCGGAGGTAGTTCTGATGCAACAGCCTTTGAAGTCGCAGTTGGCGAAGAGGATGAGGGCCTGAATGTTCTTCTCATCGTTGCAATTGTCATCGGTGCACTGATTCTGCTGGGTGGAGTCGGCTACTTCTTCATCGAATTTGAAGAACTTGACGATGATGAGTTCGATGGAACTCAGGAAGTTGAGCAAGAAGTTGACCCATACGCTTGGGGTAAGAAGGACGTTGTCGGAACGCCGCAACAACCTGCTGCCCCGGCTGCTGTTCAACAGCCAGCGGTGCCGGAACAATCCGCTCAGCACCCTGGTTGGATGTGGGATCAAGAGAGCAATCAATGGGTTCCTGATCCAAACTATCAACCACCTGGTCAGTAATTGGTGTGATTGAATGATTGCCAAACCTGGCGTACAGGAGAAGGTGCTTCTGCATCTTCTAGACTATGCTGATTTCAAAGAGAAAGTCGAAGTCCCTTTTGCCTTATCACAGATGGGAATTGCAAACGCTGTCGCCATTGCACGTTCAAACGTTCCACGAGCGATCTCTGGTTTGAGAGACCAAGGCCTCCTCGTTGAACGGCAAGCTCACGTCCAAGGTGTTAGCAGAAAACGGAAGGCCTACTTTCTAACCGATGCGGGAATTTTAGCCGCTGAAGAAACATGGGGTCGTCTTCGAGCGTTTCAATTTCGTTGCATCAATGTCGATGGTGAAACCGTATCGACAACACTCGGTGCAGCCCACGAAGTTTTGCCATTCGCAATGCGTCCTGTCGATATCATTCGCTACTTGGATGATAATTTGATTCTGGATGCACGATCATTGTCAGAGGATCTCATCGAACGAGATTTGTCAAAACAAGTTGAGAAACAACTCGTTACCTCACTTGGTGATCTTCCACGATTACGTCATTTCTTCGGACGAGAAAAAGAACTTGACAACATGGTTAATCTTCTCGACGCTCGTGCAACGACGCTGATGATTCCTGGTATTGCAGGAATTGGTAAAACGACAATTGCAGCAAAACTGATCGAACGATTCATGCACCGAAGGAATCTTCTCTATCACCGTTGTCAAGATTGGGAAGGCTCACGAGCATTGTTTGAATCGCTTGCAGAATGGTTGCTCAACATTGGTGATTCCTCTTTTGCAGACTATCTTGCTGCTACACCCGTTCCCAAGCCTGATGATGCTGCCAGAATCCTCATCGACTCCTTGGAAAATACACCGACATTAATTGTCATCGATGACTTCCACAAGGTTTCAGATGCAATTCTCTTCCAAACAATTCAGTCGATGACAATTGGATTGCTCGGTAGTGAAGAATCGATAGGTTTGGTTATCTTCTCTCGTTCATTCAAACCCGTTGTACCAACAAAAGACGCTGAAGGTCGTATTACCAGCCTTGTTCTCCCACTCGATGGACTTGATTCTGATGCAGCACGGAACATTCTCACTGGATTTGAAGACCTCTCCACAGAACAATGGCTCCACATCCATGGATTATCCAGAGGGCATCCTCTTGTTTTGGAATTGATCAATCGCGGAGCATCTGCGGGAGCTTTCCACGATACGCTTGAACACTATGTTACGAAAGAAATCTTTTCCAAGCTATCGGCTGAACAAAAACGAGTCCTCACCGTTCTTTCAATTTTCAGGGAATCAGTCCCTCTCGATGCTCTCCTCTCTCATGAACTTGACATTGATGTTCTCGATAGTTTGGTTGAACAAGGACTTGCTCGTCAAGTTGATACGGATGTCTACGATGTTCACGATTTGATACGTGAATTCTTGGTCCGTAGCATCGATGACCAAACCAAACAAATCGTCCACAATGCTTGCGCCCAATATTACAGTAAGTTGAGTAAATCATCCGAAACAACACTTGAGCAAATTTACCATGAACTTGCCTCGGAACATCAACAAGAGGCCATTGAGAAGATTGTAGAATTCGGTCGTCAATTGGTTTCACAAGGCCATCTCGAATTGTTGAGCCTGATCGAAAGTGTCAATGTCGATCGTTTGGATTCTTCCCTCATGGCTCCAATGATGCAATTGCAAGGTGATATCCTGCTGATGCTCGGCCGATTTGAACAAGCCTCTTCAATCTTTGAAACGGCGAGTAGTGCAGCAAAAGATGCGAATCTTCCAGTGGTTTACGCTGAAATTCTTGGTTCACAAGCAGATATCGCAATGAAACAAGGGCAAACCGATAACGCACTTGCTGCGCACAAAGAAGCCCTTGAAGTTCAAGTTGAACTTGGTGATGCGAAAGGTGCTGCGAGAACCTACAACAACATGGGCTATTTGTATCGTCGAAAGAATGACCGTGGAAAGGCACTTGAAGCATATTCAGAAGTTGAAGCGATCATCAACAGTGATGAAACATTGCTCAGTGCCCAAATTATTCTTGGTCGAGCCCTCCTTGATTTAGGTGAGGTTGAACGTGCTCGTAAGCATGCATTCGAGGCATTTGAACGAACAGACCGGGCCGATGACTTACTTGCCCATGCTCGTGCACAAGCATTGCTTGGTCGTTATCATGCAAAAATGAACGATGCTGAAACATCCATGCACCATTATACTGAATCGTTGAACATCATGTCCGATGTGGGTGATCCAGTCTCGATGGTCGAGTTGATGATCCTCTTGGGCGAAGTACTCGAAGATAGTGGACGAAGCGAGGAAGCACTTGAGCGATATCGAGAAGCATTGATTATTGCAGAAGCGAACGATTTACGAATGCAAATCGGCGAATTGCTCTCGAAACTTGGTGGTGTAGCACCCGATCGACAACGTCGAATGGAATATCTCCAACGAGCACTTGCAGTCTTTAGAGAATTAGGCGCTCGCACTCGAATGCGAGAAGTTCAATCGCAAGTACATTCGGCCATTATGGGTCGTTAGAACATCGGTCTGTCCAGTTCGAGCGTGATGAATCCATCGTGGTAAACGACCCAAATGGATTGGACACCTGCGAGTTCAATCGTTCCTGAATGTGGTACTGAAGAAGTTCCAGAAAGGGAACGTTCCGTATCCAATTCACCCTCTGCATCGTACAAAATCAGTGTTGTATCGGTTAATTCGAGCGTAAATTGAGATTCATCGGCTTCTGTCGTCCTCCAATACACACGTTCTGCATACGAGGAATTGTCGATGCGACTCGCAACGTCCGTTCGTTCAATTGCTGCCGACAAATCGTTCATATTTGCGTCAATCGCCTCTTCATTCCATCGCTCTCGAGTCGCTGATTCGATGTCATAAATCCACAAACTGAACATGGTCAAGAGAAGTACACCGAGAAGGAAGGTGAAAACGTAGCCTAATTCAGTCGCTGCACCTTCCCGATTTCGTTGGAGTGAAGTGATGTTCAAGCGATCACCTCTGAAACATGGGCGTCAAGGGACGAGATCTGCAATGAAAATTGAATCGGCTCTCCAGCAGTATGCCAAACGGATTCTACTGTTCCGAAACCTGGATCTGGAACCCAACCAACGTAGTCGCTTAGCAAATCCAATCGTCCTGGATAAATTGTCCAATCCTCACTTGCTTCCAATCCATCGGTTGACGATTGAGCGATTGCATCACCATAGGGTTCAGCCCATCCTCGACGTACTTCGTAAGCAATATCGCTTGCAAGGGACATGCGTTTTGTCAGTGTGACTTCCATCGAAAGGATTCCACCGCCTGAGGAAGAATCGCTGGTTGGATGGAGCGCGGGAATTGTTGCTGCAAATCGTGGGCCAGGGCCGCCTCTGTCCGATGGTGGGACGATGACAGTTGGATTGAATTCTGGGTGATTTGTCAAGACAGCACCACCGCTCATGGCAACCTCCATTCCCGTAACCGATGATTCGAATTCATAGACGAATCGAGAGATTTGCATGACCCAAGCGCTTCCAATCGGCGTGTATGGTTCCTCAACAATTAATCCATACAGTTCGATGTGCAAACTGGATGGGAACGCACCGGAAGTCCATGCGGCTTGTACATCGACAATACTTCGGCCACCCATGCTTGCCCATGGCATGGTAAGATCAACCCATCCTGATGCTGTTACACCGATTGAAACACAACGCCTCGCCCCATCATGATGTGCATCATGAAGACCAACTGAACCATGTTCAGCCATGGCAAAGACGCCGTGTCCTTTGGTAGTGTTGACATAAATTGCTTCTCCATTCACAGGAACTGTGAGTGTTTCTGACGAATCAAGAACGGTTGCATTATCATCACTCGTTGAAATATTCAAGATCGATTGTTCACCATTGCTACGAAGTTCAAGATTGAACGTGTTTGAATTGTTCGCATGCATTTGGATCCCAGATTCCATACCTGTATCGATCGCTCCCAATTCGTACGCACCGATTGGAGCGACTGAACTCGTCCATGTGACCGAAACTGGGATGTCACTCTTCAGATAGCTCGCACCATCGAGACCAACCGGTGGCCATGAAACAGAATAACTATTCATCGGATCAATGCTTATTCCAGCGCCTCTCCATGTCACTGTAGCAACATCGATATTTGGATTGGAGAGGAGCAAATGGCCTGATTGAGCAGGAGGTATGAACGAAGTGCCATGCATTGAACCAGTCCTACTTTTCCATGCGGTTGCACCATCCGTACCTCCAATCGACAGCATCAACTGTGCATCACTGGTTGTTGTGATGTGCACGACCTGTGCAACATCAAGGACGAGGGTTTTGTTCCAATTTGTTCCAACATTCAAGAGGTCAGACTGCAAGGCGACCTCTGTAAAGTCTCCAAATTGGCCACTACCTGTGACCATCATCAGGTCTTCCGAGACAGCGTTGAGATGAACATTACCTGCTGGAAGTGGTAAGGCCCAGGAACGGCCTAATCCATTTGCATTCGCATCGGACGGTCGCGCTTCGGTCGTTCCTTGTCCTCCACGCATCCAATAAACGACCAGTTCTTGTGAAGATTGAATCGACCAATCTGCGTCATCCAATGTCCACTCAAGAACGTCGTCGACGAACAATTCCGCAGTATGGTCAAGTTCTGCGTCACGTAAAACATCGACCTGAATTGGGCCAAGTGGGAAACTTAGACCTGGTTTGGTCGTCACGATGACATTATCCGACCATGCTGGAGCAGTGTAGTGGTATGGACGATCTGGACCAAGTCGTAAATCGGAAAAACATGCGGTTGAAGTGGTTGATTCAGCATGCCGTATCTTGAGCATGTCATCAAAATCCAAGACGTCTCTGATTCGGAAGGAATGGTCTTCTTCCCATGTTGAAGTGTACCACATGCCGCTACGCATCATGTCCCACGATAATGCACCATCAACTGGAACGAATTCTTGCGTAACAACGTCACCAGGCATGCCTTGTTGTGCGAGTGTTGTCGTCTGTTGGTTGAACTGCATCATCTGTGCAGACATGTCATGTCGCTCAACACTTCCTTCAAGCTCTTCGATAACGGGAATCATCGTGACCATCATCAAACTGATGATCGATATGACACCACCGAAAAGAAGTACCGTAGCGATGGCTGCTGATACAGCTTCTTCATCACGTTGAAGTTGCATCATGCGTTCACCGCCAATCTTCGAACATCGATTTCAAGGGAAAGGGGCTGACCCTGTGTTTGCACGGTCAATCCATCGATTCCACTCGCACGCTGATATGGCGTAATACCAACAAATTCATCCAGCGTTCCAGAAGCTCGACTAATTGTGTAATCGGTGAGCCAAATTTCATGGTATTGCGGGTCGATAACGGAGTGAAGTGTGTTCTTTACTTTCATCTGGAGGTTGTATGATTCACCCGTAAACAATTGAATCGGACCAAGAGATTCAACCTTGAATCCCACATTCCCTCCGCTTTCGATTGCACTGTTCAATTGGACATCGGTGAGAACGAGCGAAAGTCGCGTTGAACCATCCACGAGCGTATCAAGTCGCAGACGGGGCGCTTCCTCGATGGACCAAGATGTTGATGGGTCCTTGGAAATTCTCGCATCGTTGACCAATGCAATTTGATTTAATCCACCATCGATAAGCGTACTAATGCTGAGTCCTGAAAGTACGAAACGTGACCATCGATGGACATGCACATCGCCTGCATTGTAGAAGTCGATGATGAGATATGTTTCACTTACAAGATTATGGTCAATGGTTGTCCAATCGAATCCAGAACTCACATCAAAGGTTGAGACATTGGTTGGATTTTGAACAGAGATGGATGTCACGCTTTCATTGAGTGCCATAAATTGGAACGAACTTGCATTCAGTTCATTGACTTGAACCACTTCGTTAGGTGTTAAGTCCGAAGCGATAATCCATTCTTCAACGAGATTTGCTGGATTAATGGTCGAGGATTTAATCGACAATGCTTGCTGTGTCCCTGTTCCGTCCGGAGAGTCGCCCACAACATCGATGCGGTCTTCGATGCGATCTGCGATGTTGCTCGCACTGTGCCAGTTGGTATTGTCATGGAAGGCGACGAGGTAGGGGTTGAGGAATATCCAGACCCCGCCCATAATGGTGATGACCATGGCGAGCATCATGATGACGCCAAGAATCTCACTGACGGCATCACCGTCGTCGTCAGTCTTCTGGCGATGCATCTTGACGTCCCCTTGTTGAGCGTAGTTGTTCGGATGCATTTAGGTATTGACCTCATGCTCACTGTCTCATGGCAAGTTTCGTTGGATTCGTTGAATGGCGTTGGTGGCGAATCCATCTCCGTCACGTCGTCCAATAAAATGGGAAAATTGGGGTCCATCTTGAAGCGAGATGTTGATGTCTCCTTCAAACACCTCGTCGATTTCAAACAGGACCGTTGACTCTGCAAGATGCGGAGCATTGTTCATTTCAGAAAGATGCGTCAATGTAATGCTTCGAGTTGCGTCAGTGCAAACTTGGTTGAGAAATGCCCCGGTTTGTGCATTGGAGAGGTGGCCTCCACGGCCTGAAATTCGGTCTTTGAGCGATGCAGGATACGGGCCTGACATCAATCTGTTTCGATCATAATTTGCTTCAACTGCGATGTGTTGACATCCCCTGACATGGTGAACCAGTTCGTCCGTCCAACTGCCCAAATCCGTGATGATGGCCGAACGTTCTCCACCATGACTGGCGACAAAGGCGACATTATCCGCTCCAGCGTGTGGAACGGGTACTGGTAGCAATGAGATTCCATTTCCAAACTGCAACACATCGAGGGCTTCGAATTCATGCGTATGATGATTCAATAAGCCAAGTTCTGCTGCTGTTCGATGGTTGGCATACACTGGAATTTCCCATCGCTTTTGGGCAATCAACGCTCCACCTCCATGATCGCCATGATGGTGTGTGATGACGATTCCTTCCAAGTCGGTTGGTGAAACATCAAGCATATTGAGTCGCCTTTCCAATTGGACGCCACTAAATCCTTGATCGATGAGAATGTGCGACGAACCTGAACTAAGCAGTGTGGCGTTGCCACGACTGCCTGTACCGAGGTGCGTAATCGACATGCCCATCTGAATCGACCATAGGCGAGTGCAGACGGATATTGAATACACCGCCTAAAACAAATGAATTCAGCCGTTTTTGTAGGTGTTTTTCGGGATGCGGTGTATGAACATCGCTCCATCATTGCTATAAGCGTGGAGACAAGGAGTTTGCTTAGGGCGTTCGGCCGTAGGTGATGCAATTGCGTAGGAGCCAGACCACGATACTCTCCACACTCGCTGTGATTGCTGCCCTCCTCTTCATGTCCCAATTTCCTGTCATCTCGCCTGTATCCAACATTCATCCGGACGATACAGACCCGGACGACCTACCGTTCAATACGGATGAAGATACGGATGGAATCCCTGACGTACATGAGATTCTCTTCCAAGATTGGATCAATTTCTCAGCCGTTGACGGACGCTTTGTCCAGATGCAAGGGTTGAACAAAACGGTTCCAGACGCTGACTTTGACACAGATCGAGATGGTCTCAACAACACAGAAGAGTATTGTTGGCCGTATCCTGATTATTGCAACGACCCTGGTTTCACCCGTGGTCTGACGGGAACCCTCGACGAAAATGGTGAACGAATCTATCTCGATCCGCGCGTCTCAGATACAGATGGCGATGGAATGCCCGATGGCTTTGAAGCTTGGATGTGTGAGCGGGCGGGCGGATTCGATGAAGATTCTCAACGCTACATCTGTCCATATTTTGATCCATTGAACGCAAGTGACCAAAGCGACGATCCCGATGAAGATGGATTTGATGTTGACCGAGACGGTTTTCTTTCCGTTGCTGAAATGTACACGTCCCCCGAAGAATACCAGTACGGCATGCCAGGAAATTTCACCACAGAATTGGATGGCTTGTGGTGTTCAGCAACACTTCCACAAGGTTCGACCTTGACACAATGGCCGTTTGTTTCCAATGGCGTCAATGCTTCATTTGTCAACATCCTCTCTGCTTGTACCGAGAATGTAACCGGTGTTGTTGGTGAGGATTTGTGGCTGGGGACCGATCCTCTCCTCGATGATTCCGACCGATACAGTTGGGACGGATTTTCTGTTCGCCCACTGTATCCATCGTTTGGCGATGGAATGCCAGACGGATGGGAAGTACACTTTGGACTTGACCCATTGAACCGTTCCAATGCATTGCTCGACGATGATGGCGATGGCTGGGATCTGAATAGAGATGGATTGGTTTCAGCCGATGTCAGCCGGACTGACTCCGCATTGAGTTTAGGAGAAGCACTCTCAAACCTCGAGGAGTATTACGTTCACAACGATGAAGGCAACACAGTTCGAGCAGCTCTTCGAGAAGTACAACTCGGTGTTAATGATTCATCCTTCCATGAATATCCATTGACGTTCAATGCAGTTCCTGGTTCGCTTTCCATCATGCATTATGATGTTCGCAGTATTTTGGTCGATGGTACAACCGCCCATTATCTCACCCGCTATGGACTCACAACCATCGATTATGCAACGCAAACAACGCAAAATCTCTGGCTTCCTCAAGGGATTATCGGGTATGAAGCCATTTTTGTCGAGTCAGACACAGGACCTCACTCGATTGCGATAGCAACGTCGCATGGTGTGCATGTTGCTGCGATTCAAGTCGATGGTTTCATCGAACCACTTGCGTCATGGTCTTCGACCGATGCAGTCGAAGTATTCGCTCTCCATCAACTCGCCATTGAGGGTTCAACTCAGCAGCTCATTGCTCTGGGTGCAAGCGGTGCTGGAATGGTCTTTGAGGTAAGTTCAGGTGGTCTTATCACACAAACCTATGAATTGGGAGCGAACTTCAAATCCGTTCTAACCGATAACGAAGTTGTGGTGACGGAGTTGGAACACGGTACAGTGCCTGGTGGAGGTTTGGTTCTCTATGTTGGGACTGAACGAGGTCTCATGACACTCGAGTCGGCTACTGGCCGAGATGATGCGACGCCTACATGGCGATTCTTCTACGATCCAAATCCATCGAACATCGCCAATAAAATCGATGACATTCGTGCGCTCAACCTCGGTGCTTCAGGCAATCCTGCTGAAGTTCAAGCCTTGAAACTCGACGGTCCAAGTTCACAAAGCCCAACCGTTCTTTGGATTGGTACGCCTTCCGGTCTGCACCGTCTCGATCTTGAACTCAATGCGATGTTCTTCGGAGGGTCCTACGAGCATCCTGGAAACGATGCTGATGAACTTGCCAAATCGAACAACATTCATGCAATTTATCCTGGAGAGAACGAGATTCTCATCGGTTCATCTGCGGGACTTTGGGTCCTTGCTGGCAACTATGCTGAAGTGTACGGCCTCCAATCAAATTCTGAAATGCCGGGTGAAATTGCCTCCATTGCTACGATGGTCCGTGATGGTGAAACCTACATTCTAGGTGCATCGGCCCCAGGGCGATTTGCAAATCTCGAGTTGATGGATCCAGGTGCCAACGACTCTGACAGCGATGGCATGCCGGATGGTTGGGAACTTGCGTATGGCCTTGACCCAACCGATCCATGGGATGCATTGCTCGATGGTGATGTCGATGGATTGCGCCTTAGTGGTGATGGACAAATCGATCGGAATTGGACAAATCTCGATGAATATCGATATGTTGCTCGTACACCTGAAGGGTACAATTCGACCCTTCCGAATCAAAGCGACTCCGATATGGACGGACTGATCGATGGTGCAGAATTCTTTGGTTACTTCCTCATGGAGACCAATTTCACGTGTTATTACGATCCTCAACTCGAATACATGTGCGATGAAACACTCGGGGAAGAAGCACGTACAACCTATCAGAGTCTCAATTCGGTCGATGTAAAAACAGACCCAACGGTGCTCGATACCGATGGCGATGGCATGCCGGATGGTTGGGAAATTCAGCACCGTCGGTGGGTGGGTAATTCCTTCAATGGTGGGAACAATTGGTCGCTCGACCCAACACGAGCGGAGGATGCTGCTTGGGATGCTGATCAAGATGGTTTAGCGAATCTTTGTGAGTATCAATGGTCCCTTGTTCGAGAAGCTGGCCTTAACGGTGATTTGTTTGAGGAGTTTGGCGAATCACCTGAATCTGTTGCATCATGGTCCATCCCAGACCCCAATCTCGTCGATTCAGATGGTGATACTCTGCCTGATGGATGGGAGGCTGATAGCCAATGCACCTGGTCGCCTCTTCGCATTGGCGTGAACCCCCTGAATGGATCGGACATGTTTGAGAATCCAGATGGCGATGGATACGACGTCAACAAGGATGGTGTCCTCACACCGAATGAGATGTTCGTGAACTATCTTGAATACCACATCCGTTCTGGTCTTTTCCTCAACAATCTCTCTTCCGATGGTACAGAACTTCCAAATGGATTTACCACCGATCTTTTCAACAATATTTCTGATTTTGGTCAGCCAGAAGCAGACTTTGCCTCACGAGCTAGTGGTGCGATACTCGCCGGTCAAATCTCAATCGAAAAGGGTTCAACCGACCCATTCAGTGCAGATACCGATGAAGATGGAATGCCGGACGGTTGGGAAATTTGGTTTGCTCGCTGGGATGTGATTGGTGATGAATGGACGCTCAATCCACTCCAGCCGATTGACCGATGGCTCGACGCTGATGATGATGGAATGACGAATTGGGAAGAATACAACCTCATCTCTGCAGATTTATCGGAGACCAATTCCAATCGTTCATCTCCACAATGGTTTGTTACGACGCTTGGCTCAGCCTATGCATTCCAGCAGTGGCCATCTGCATCCATCACATACTCCTTTGGAACCTACATGAGTTCCGATCAATACAATCTCACTGGTCCGACAGGTGATCCAAACAATGTCGATACCGACGGTGACGGCATGATCGATGGCTTGGAATTGCTCTTCACGGCTTGGAATATTTCGGCTCAGACATGGACGCTGAATCCTGTTGTTGCAGGTGATGGTACGTTTGATAGCGATAACGATGGTTTGGTCGACCTGCAGGAATTTGCACTCGCAACCTCCAACCCTCAAAATGGGATTGATGCACCAGCAGATGCACCACTCATGCATGAGGATGGTGATGTTCAACAACCAACCAAAAAAGCACAGCGCGTGTTCCAAATCCTGATTTCAAAGGACTCTCGTGGTAAGCGTTTGTTGGACGATTTCAATGCTTGGCAGGCAGGTGAGCCTCCAAATGTGTTCATCTCGTTGCTTCTTGGAATGACCGACCCGACCAATCCGGATACCGATGATGATGGAATGTACGACGGTTTCGAGTATTGGTTCACTTCCTGGGATTTGAACGAAAATCGTTGGGGCTTGAATCCATTGATTGAGACGGACGTGAATCTCGATTCCGATGGAGATAGTTACGATTGCAACCAAGATGGAACCATCGATCTGGATGAGCGTTTCTCGAATCTTCGGGAATGGGAATCAAGAACCTGGGGCAAGTACCTGAATCGAAGTTCAGTACCGGCGGCTTTGGGAATCATTGATTTTGGCGAGGATGCGATGAATGCCTACGTCGAAGAAACGGGTATGAATCTCATACAAGCTCGCCAAGCGCTCATCGACGATTTCATGGCCAAGGGTCCAGATTCTGTGAATCGCATGAACACCATCAACACCTTCAACGAGAACAACTTCAATCAAACCCTCGTGGGCGTTTCAGACCCAACACACCCTGATTCAGATTCCGATGGAATACCGGATGGATGGGAATATTGCTATGCTTTGTACGGTATGGACAATCCTTCCACAATCGATCACTGGGCTGCAAACCCACTAAATCCATGGGACGTTGATTATGATGGAGATTCAGATGGCTGGTATGACCGTACACCGTTCGATCTCCCTGCTCCTCAAGGTGATTGGAACGACAGAACGTTCACGCCATCGACCCAAGTCATACAACCTGGAATTGGAGATTTACCATTCACCAACTGGATGGAGTACGACAATGATACACGGCCCGACTTGAACGATAGTGATGCTGATTCAGAATCGTACATTACAGAAACATCGAACGGTATGGTTACAGCACATTATCAAGACTTCAATCTCACCGATGGTCGCGAGGTCTTCAAGTATGGCACAAACCCAATGGATAACGATACTGATGGCGATATGATTCCGGATTGGTATGAATATGCAAAGGCGTGGAACGAAACCAATGACAACTATTCGTCATACTTGAAAATCCAAGTCAACTGGATCGATCCTGCGACTGGAGGTGCATGTGATACATCAACAAATTCCTGTTTGCCGTTGTCACTGAATGCTGGAACGCTTGGACGACCTGAACTTTCGTTCACATGGTTTACAATGGATCCAAGAGATGCAATCGATGCCAATGAAGATGCAGATCAAGATGGAAATTGGGACTGTTCAGGTGTTGGATGTGCCTATGAACCATACACAAATTTCCAAGAGTATTTCGCTATAACCACAGAGGCGTTGTCCAGTCCAAACGCAGTACGTTTGTCTGGTCTCACCTATCAAGGCGAAGTGATTCAGGAAGGCTGGCAACTACGAGCCCTTCTCCTTGGTCTAGGGCAATGGGATGAAGGAGTCAAGAATTATCTCAAGATGGATAAATCTCAAAGTTCAGATTTCAGATATGCCTACGTTGTTAATGACAATGACGTTGATTTCCTCATTCAGGACAGTTCAAATCATGAAGTATTGTGTGGCGGGAACCTGACCGATCCTTGGGATATTTACTACACTGGCGCTCCGAATACGGCTCCTGTTCGTTCGGTCGGTGAACACGAGTATGGTTGGTATCTTCTCGACTACAACGATGACCACGTGGCTGAAGGTACTGATCCAACCAATTGGGATACAGATGGCGATTGGATGGTTGACTGGTTCGAGGTGAATGACGATGAACAGGACGGAAGTCGGGGTGAAACTTCCCCTATCCGGTACGATTCACGTCAAACCACATAGAGACCGCTATACAAACGCTTGATAATCCTTCAAGTGCTGGGTGAACTGTATGAGTGCAAACGCTGTTTCTCGTCGTACCCTCGCCGTCGTGCTTCTCGCCCTGTTTCTGGGGATGAGTTTCTCCCCGTTCAGCGAGTTGTGGGTTGAACAAGCTGAGGCTGCAGAAGTTGCCCGACATACCTACGAATTTAGCGATGGAACAACCGAATATGTTGCGCTCTATCAAGGTGGAAACGCAGATACTGGTGCAAAAATTGCGTTGCCAAAAGGTGCAGAAGTCACCGATGTCCAAATGACGCTTTCAGGTGCATCTGCAACTGGGTGGTCCTCAATTCCAACAACAACCAGAGATCATTGGGTGGCTGGAGAGGCTTCTGATACGGACAATCAGAGTGCAGATCTCACACTCGCAATGGCGAATTCAAGCAACGAATTTAACGCCCACGGACTGGATGAAGAAGTCAATCCTTCCAGTACTGCTTGGCTCGACAATGGAACCTATGCAGTACGTCAGCCACACACGTCCAACTCAACGGATGCTTTGTTTTCCCAACAACTCAAATTGAGTCCAAATTCGCTCAACGCTCAAGGTCAAGGAGCAATCCTTCGTCATCATGATTGGTTATACTTGTCAACCTGGTCTTCGACATCCTTCCACAACATTGTCCACCGCCTGTACCCGAACAACGGTACGCGTGAGAGCATCATCCACCTCGATCAAAACGGATGTCAACTTCCAACAAAGCATTCATCCACATATTATGGCCAGTGGGGTTTCCGTGATTGGGTTGTAACCGATGATGAGCGTTTGTATGCCATCATTTCAGGGTACAAATACTTCTACAGTTCAAACGCAAATCCAACATACCACGCCGTTCTTGAATTTGATATTTCAGACGAACACGAATGGGTTTGTACAAATTCATTCAAACCACAAGGAAGTGGCGATTTTACTGGAATCACATACGACCCTGTTGATGATGCCATTTGGATCTTGCATAGCCAGAATCGGCGAATCCAATCCTATACGGTGAGTTCAACAGGTGATTTTGAACGTGGGGATGAGTACTTCACCTTCCAAACATCAACATCATCCATCTGGCAGTGTGGCGTCAGCAATCAACAAGCTCGAGGTTTGGAGATGAATGAAACGCATTTCTTCATGCGTTGCCAAGATGGTAATTACTACAATGACCGAGACCAGCTCGAATCCTGGGGACGTTCCGGTAGTGCAACTGCCTTGATTCCCGAGAATACAGTTCGCAGTATCTCATCACTTGGCTATGGACTCTTCTACGATGGACGCAGATTCATTACTGTAGATTCCGGTTATTCAACGTGGTCAAGTTCACCGTCGTATCATGAATTTGGTACGAGTTGGCAATACAAGACGACACCTGCTCCAGGTACAACTACATGGCTTGGTCCAGTCATCGAAACAACTGAGGATGTTCTCGCAGTTAACGTCGAAACACTATGGTCTGCTGCATCGATTGGCGATCGTGTCGATTACTGGGTATCGGCAGATAATGGAACCCATTGGGTTGCTGTTGAATCAAACACGACGGTCCACTTCCAACATCCTGGAAAAGAACTTGTGTGGAAGGCGACACTCATCGGTTCAACCGCTGTATCCTGGTGGGTAGATTTGGAATACTCTACTGAGTACGAATCGAGTGGAACATGGGTTTCACCACCTCGTTCAACAGGTACGAAAGTCGGAAAGGTTCGTCCTGTTTGGGTAGCAACGACCGATCCAGCGACCTCGATTATCGTTCAAGTTTCCAATGATGATGGACAAACGTGGCAATCGGCCGACAACCTTGTCGAAACCAGTTTCTCAACCGAAGGCGCAGGCAATGTACTCCGTTATGCTGTCTCTATGTCGTCAACCGATCGCTACAAGACACCCGTTATGGACAGTCTTGAATTGTTCTATGAAGAAGGCTATCCTGATCGTCCACGTATCGATGTGGGTGCGGATGGTAACTTCGATTGGGAGAGTATTCTGTTCCTGAATGAGTCATCAATCGATGTAAGTGATGATTCTGTTGTTGGCGTTGAGGTTGACTACCAACCAACACTTGTTGATGCATTCAACGATTACATTCCAGATAATGGGGATGGTGTTGTCGAAGTACCTCTTGCGATCAAGGCACAAACGTCTGGACGTGTCAAAATATCCAACATTGACATCGCCTACAAAATGAACACGCATGCAATCAATGCAGTCTTTGAAGGTGGTATGGCTGCACCTGATGGAATCGCCCGAAATCTCATCGTCAAGGTTGCACATGGTGATGAGGTCAACTTCGTCACTGAAGTCACGGTTTCGCTGAACAACTCGCGAGGAGAAAATCCAACCTTCAAATGGCAACAAGGCGACACATGCAGTACACTCAGTGATGCGAGTGGAATCGTTTCATTCGATACGGCCAACTGTTCATCGTCGCTCGATGCGAGTGATGTGCGGACCATTCGAATTCCAGTGACAGTTGACTGGAGTTGGGATGATGAAGCCTCAACTGAAGCCATCCTCACCGTGAAGGACTCGTTGGGTACTGCTGTCAGTAATTGGCAAACAGAAGACATGGATCTACGTGTTGAGAACGATATCCAACTCGACGGACTTCAAGTGTTTGATGAGACAGGTCGCCAACTCTATCCTCAGGATTGGGTGCGTGGCGGACAGAACCTCTCCTTCCTCGGAAAGATCCATTTCGAATCGTCCCAACTCTCCCCACAATCGGGTGAATTCAATCTCCGAGTTATTGGACAGAATGTAACCTATGATGGTGATCCGATTGGTCAACCCTTGGTCATGGTCGAGGAGTCCAACCCGAACTTTGGTTCCTACAACCTCACCTTTACCTCTCCAATCGAGTCAGCACCTGGTGGTATGATTTTCTATGTTGAGGCTGTCGATTTGCCAAACGGTTCGACCTTCACGAATCCAACCTACAACAACATTCGACTCGTGCTTGACGGAAACTCGCCGCTTGTGCTTGGTGTCACGCCATTTGATGGTCAAGAGCGCCATGTAGGGCCACCTGCGCCAGGTGGTCAAGCAATTTCTGTGAACATTCAGGACAGTGTTGATCCACCAACGCAGATTACGCTCCATTATTGGGTAGGATGCAAGTCAACCGTTGCTATTGGTTGTCATGATTTCAACTTCGATGGGCTCCCTCAAGAAGATGAATATGAGGAAAAGGTATTGACTTCACCAGAAACGATAGCAGGTGGATTGAATATCTTTAATGGACTCATCGACGATTCGATGCTTGAACATGGCCAAGTTGTTTCCATGTATGTAAGCGGCAAAGATGGTCAGCAAAATCAAGTTGCGATGGGTGGCGGTCCAGTATGCCCTCCGACGACTCAAGTCTGTGGCTACTTTACCGACCAAGGTCAAGTCATGCCAAACTGGGATGCTGATGCTTCGACGTACAGGATTCGACAAGAATTCGAGCCGGTTGTCGACCTCACCAACTCAAGCATCATTGGCCATGAGGATGAGCAACCACTTCATCCTGGCATCATGTATACGGCACAAGTCGTCCTGTCAGATCGAAACGGTTGGGATGATATTCAATTCGTTCAATTCGCACTTGGTGAGGATGTGAACGATGATGAAACTTCGATCTTCATTCAACTCGAAGAAGATGAAAATGGTATGCCGATAGCCAAACTCGATTCAGGTGGCGAGTACATCGCCGTCTCCAATCTCTATTCGGACGTGTCGACCTTTGGTGATGACGAAAACCAACTCCTCATCCGTGCACGATTCCAACTGACATGGTCCTTCCCAGAAGCCTACGATACCGATGGTCTTGACCACTTCATTCCGATACTGAAGGTCACGGATAAGCCATGCAATGAAGGTGAAATTACTCCTTGTTATACCAAAACAAGTGGTCTTGGTTCCAATGCCTGGAGTCTAGATAATGACTTCCGGTTCTACACTGAACCTGGACACATCAAGGCGGTTGAACTGCGTGATGGTACAAACCATTACAATGACGAAGCAGAAGAAACCCTGATTGGTAGTGGCCAAGCTCTCCGTGTCACAGGCCGAGTACTGTTTAGTGAAGATGAGACGCCTGCACCTGCTGGTGCATTCGATGTCGTCTTCGGTGATTTCGATCACGTTTGGAAAACATCACCTCGTGAAAATGGGGAGTTCAGTCTCGACTTGCTTGTACCTTCTGTTAATTCAGGTCACCTTGACCTTCGATTGCGCCTCGATGATTTGCCCGGATTGGCTCAAGATGAATCAGATCCGCTCCCACGCGTACGCTTTGCTGTTGACAGTACAAGCCCAACCATTGAAACTGTGCTGTTGAATGAAGTCCCTGCAGGCTCTCCTCTTTCGATTGGAGATGCGAATGCATTAACGGTGATGCTTGAAACCGTTGATGATAATGGATTTGATTTGGACAATCCTGCAGTACTGCACTACAGAATTCGTGCTGGTGAAGCGGAGATTTCTCGTGGTGCTACAGCATTGCCAGAAACCCTTCCGTTTGGAGAACAGTTCTTCTGGACGGGTGAAATCGATTTGACAGATATGGGTGCAACAACCTTGCTTCCATCGTACGTTGTCGATATATGGGTTTCAGGTTCTGACGCATCTGGCAATCCGTTTGAAACAGATAACAACAATCTTGCTGAACCATTCGCTACTTGGCCTCTCTCACTCCTCGGTCCGAGTATCTCGTTTGACCACCCTGAAACAGATATTTCATGGAGCAATCCAAGTCCTACACCAGATCAGGCTTCTGAACTCGAAATAAGTGTATTCAACGAGGGTGGAAAAGGCGAAGCAACATTTGTGCTTCAACGGTTGGTGGATGGAGGAAATTGGAATCAAGAATCCAATGTATCCCTCCCAGTATCTGCAGGCATTTCAGTGGTCACATCGATTCCAGTTGTTGCCGATGTTGAACCAGGTGAATCGCAGGCCTACCGCTTGTTGGTGCTCGTTGATGGTGTTGAAATGGATCGATACAACGTTGATCCTCTCATCGTCAAGAAGGATACGGTTCGTGATGGTGACGCGCTTGCTCAACAAGCAGAAGATGGTCAGTTTGCTATCTTCATGTACATTGTTGCAGTTGCATCGCTCTCTGCCTTCCTGTGGATGCTCGTCATGTATCGGAAGATGAAGTATGGCGAGGAAGATGAATTCGAGGCAGATCAGACCGATGTTGTCGCTGAAGAGATGGTCGCAAAGGCAGTGCCTGAAATCAATACGAATGCAGTTGCTCCAATTCCTGCACCTGTTCCTGCACCAGCACCTGCTCCAGCCGCTCCTACACCGAAACCTGCAGCTCCAGTTGGTCAACCCGACCCGCGTGGTATCGCTCCGTTACCACCAACGGGTCTTCCAGAAGGTTGGACACAAGAACAATGGAATCATTTTGGTTGGAAGTATATCGATGGTTTTTCCACGAAAAAGTAGGGGTTGACCAATGTCAGCAACGGATTCGATGGTTACGCTTCAAGAGCGCATGGTCAATTTGATTGGTCAATTAACGATGCCAGTTTCTGAAGTTGCTCTTGTCTTGCAACATCACATTCAGGGCTTGCTCGGCTCACTCAACGAGTATGCTCAAAAAACCGGGGCATCCATCAATGATCGGGTTCGTCAGCCATGGCCAATCGAATCTCAGACTCAAATCGGCGAGAATTTGGTTACATTTGATGTGGAAAAAGTCCTCAAGATTGTTGATCAGGATCGGATGGATATTCTTTCAACGCTTATTCGCGTTACGCTCGTGGAGACCGAAATGGACCTTGTTGAAGCAATTCTAGCATTGCGTGCTTGGGAACAACTCGTTCGCCAACAACTTGCAGAAGCAACAGGGCCAGGCCAATTGTTTTCTCCATTGGAGTTTCCAGAAGAATGGTAGGTTCGTGAGATTTTTGAAGAACAAATGTGTGGGGTAATTATGGGAAGTAGACGGTGCATGGGAATCCTTCTCTCCTGTTTGATGCTCTCCATTCCAATGGCTGGTTGCACTTCAGATATTCAGGAAATATTCGGTGAGTCATGGGGCGTTCCTGGAGGTCTTGCCTTAGCATGTTTGAGGGATGATACGTATCGTGAGTTGATTATCGAAATTGACCATGCACCTGGATACAATCCTGAATCTTCAACGGTGAGTCTCTTGAAAGAACGACTTGGTCAAGTGTGCGACAAACCCGATGGAATACGTGTTGAATTGAATGAACTTGACTTTTCTGAATCCAATACTTGGACGGCTGAAAAGGTCCGTGAGATCGCTCACGAAACGATGGATGATGATCCTCAGACTTCTGTTCTTCGATGGCATGTGATTATGCCAGAAGGGAAGTATTCGGATGAGAGTGTTCTCGGTGTCGCAGTCGATGCTTCGACCATTGCACTCTTTGGCGATGCTATCGATGATGCAAATGGGAATTTCAATTTCAGAATTTCCGATGAAGAGGTGGAAAACAGTGTTATGGTTCACGAATTTGGTCATCTCCTCGGTTTGGTAAACCTCGTTTACACCTCGCCTGCAGACCATGAAGATTCACAACATCCAGGTCATTCGAATAACGAGGATTCTGTGATGTATTGGGCCATTGAGACATTCACAATCGATGCATGGTTTAGTGGGGACTTGCCGACTGAATTCGATCAAGATGATCTCAATGATTTGGAAGGTATGAAATCCGGAGAACTTTCTACGTCCGATCAGTTATGGCGTCCTTAGGATGATTTGGCACTCGAAACGATGATGGTCGCATCTCGCCAAGCATCGTAAATCGACCAAAGCCAAAGTGGCACATAGAGGACAATCGTGAGTGCGAGTGGAATTTGCAACAAGGTCCAATCGAACGCTCTTCGATGCTTTCGGTTGAAATGTTGTCCAAGGAACAGCCCTGGTATCGCTGCGAGCAGGGCGGCAAAGATTGGGCGAAATGCCCCCCACATGCCGACGCCAAGGAAGATTTCTCTCCAAATTTCGGTGATGACACGCCAAATACCAAGTTTGGATTGACCCGTTGCTGCCATACGCCTCATCGGATGGTTTCTGTTTTGGTTTGTCAATCTGTTGCCGGTTTGTCAGCAAAATCAAGAACATTCACCATTAGGCTTCCATATGCCACGGGTACTTCTCACCGGCTTTGGCCCGTTTGGAAGTCATGAGATCAATCCAACAGAGTCGATTGTCAATACATTCCCAACCATTCTTCCAATCAAGAATCCATTTGGTCCAGGTTCGAGTGAAGTTTCGATTGAAAAACGAATTCTCTCTGTCGACCAACTAGGGTCGATATGGACTGCAAAGGAATTGGAATTACGTGAATGGGACGCAATTCTTCACCTTGGTTTGTGTGGGGAGTGCACAAGCCCTCGACTTGAACTTCTTGCTGAGGACAAGCTGGATATGCGAATACCAGACAATTCAGGGCGATGCGTGACGGATGTTGTACTCAGTGGTAATGGAGATCAAGCATCGCCACTTCCAATAAAAAAATGGGGAATTGATGAATGGTCGATTGAAGTTGAATTGTCAAAGGATGCAGGACGCTTCATTTGCAATGAGACCTACTTCCGTACGCTGGAAGCGCTCGAGAATCACAAATTTGCGATTCCATGTCTCTTTCTACACCTACCAAGCACAGAGCATTTTTCAAATCAAAACGCAACCAATCTCATTCGCAAAATTCTCGCTCATATGTTGTACAAACCATCAATAAAAGTTGCAGCAGGTATTTTCACTTCTGAGAAAGGCTTCCTTGCGATGCGACGTGGTGATGACGAGCCGAAACCGGGGAAATGGGAATTTCCTGGTGGTACGATCGAAGCAGATGAAACGCCCGAACAAGCAGTTGTTCGAGAACTTGATGAGGAATTGGGTATTGAAGCGAACATTGTCAAGAAAGCAGGCGTTTGGCATCATACTTACCCATTTATCCATGTAGAAATTCATGCATACATTGTTGAATCCTCAAGCATGGATGCACTTCAACTTCAGGTGCATAGTGAGATGAAATGGATATCATCTGTCGAAGATTTGACACTGGATTGGCTTGAGGCGGACATTCCTCTCGTCAACGATCTCCTCAAAACCATTCATTGATGCCATGTGGATGCTTCTCCAGTCGAATCCATTGCTGAGTCGTCGTGGAGTTGCCTTGGAACATTTTGCCGTCCTTTGTGCCATGTGCATGCTTCAATCCAATCGGATAAACCCACGCCCTCAAGGTGAATTTCAAACGTTCCACCAAGTGGTTCTTCTTCATATGTGAATGCAATTTTTCCTGCATAGGCTGCTAAACGTGAAATGTTGAATGTTGTTTGATTTCCTTCTAGATGAATCCCCATCGCATCCATCGCAGTATCGAGGATGGCTTGCTTTCGAAGTAGTTCAAGAAAGGTCTCAAATGACAAATGATTGCATTCGATTTCGTGATATGCTTGATTTGGAAAAGATTGGTTTGGAAGTTCTTCGATCATTGCATCTGGGAAGAGGGAATGTATCGCCACGGAAACATTGGATGCATCATCGCCAGGACGAATGACGGTCCTCAGTGAAACCTCAATGCCCTCATCTCGCCCAGTGTAGGACAATGGCTTCAGGTCCATGGCAAAAGGAAGCAGAAACCGCTTTTCAACCTACGTATGAATGTGAAGTATCAAAACAGGTTTCCACAGAGCATCACCATGGGCTCGTCCAAACCTTGGTTGGCAACGGTTCTTCCTGTCTTGAACGAGGAGAACCACATTGAGGCGTGTCTGAATTCACTTCTACACCAATCATTGCCTGCAGATGAGCACATGATTCTCGTTATGGATGGGGGCTCAACCGATGCAACCAGGGAAATCATTCAATCGATGATGAGCAACTTGGACGGAGATAAACACCCAACGCTCGTCTACCATGAGAATCCTGGTCGCTTCGTGCCACATGCAAGAAATCTTGCAATGCAACATCTTCCAGAGAGCATTACCCATGTTCTGGAATTCAATGGGCACATCGAGGCAGATGTTGATCATCTTCTCAAATTAAAAACCACTTGGAATCGTCTTGAAACCGATCATCCAACAATCGCTGGATTGGGCTGTCGGGTTGTTGGTTACGAGTCCGATGACAGTGTTGTTGAATCTATTCTCGATGCAACCTTGAAAAATCCACTAGGAGGTAGTTCTGGTCAATTTGCAGTCTTTGATTGTGAAGGGCAAACCAATGTACCCGCATTCACGCTTCACCGCCGCTCTGCTTTGGAAACGGTTGGAGGTTGGGATGAGGCTTTCATTACAAGTCAGGACAGCGATTTGAGCATGCGTTTAATCAAACAAGGCTTCACATTGTTCCGCACACCTGACGTCGTGGTGAAAATGCGTCGAAGAACATCATTCAAGTCATGGTTCTTGATGAGTCATCGCTATGGATTCTGGCGAACAAAAGTCCTGTTGAAACATCCAAGACGTGTTGTTCTGCGTGAATTTCTCCCACTGTTTGGATTACTCGGTACAATCGCCCTCCTTCTCGTAGAACCAACATATGCCGTATTTCCAATAGCGTTGTATGCAACAGTTCTCGCCATCTCGGGTGTATTAAATGTCAAGAGAGGAATTACTCACCTGATTGGAGTACCTTTCGCGCTTGTCCTCCTTCATGTTGGTTTTTCGCTTGGATTGGTTGATGGATTGCTCCGTAAAGGCGGTGCTTCTCGTGACCGGTGATGAAACAACAAGGGCGAATGCATAAGAAGCAAATCATTGAGAGGATGGTATGGCAACACGTCAGTCCTCATCAATAGGACTCTTTGTCATGCCTTTGCTCATCATGGGCTGTTTGCACATTGTTGTGACACCCCTCGAAGATTTACTCAGCATCTCATGGATCTATGTTGCGGTTTGGTATGGGCTGGCTGTTTTATCCGGCTACTTGCTGCTGAAACGAACTCGAAGAACAAAAGATCACGAGTTTCGACGTTCTGAAATTATGAAGAAAATGAAACATGTCTATGATGCCGAAGCGAAAGGTGTCTGGGAAAAGGACACACAAATCCAAGGCGATACCAATCTAAGCAAAGAACATCTGAACACAACCGTTGGATCGTTTGGTAGAGAAGCCCCAGAGTTGGAACTTGATCGGGATGTTACGTCCGATGTTCAGATGCTCACAGAACAAGGATTCGTTCAAAAGGCGACGCGTCGAATGAGTGGTGATGGTCCAGATGTTGAGGATTCAATCGACTCAACCGTTGGTTCAGTTCGAAAGAAAAGTTGGATGGATGGAATCATTGATGGAATCTTCAATTTGTTTGGCAAGGATAAAGAAGCGGAACGTGAAGGACTACGATTGCGTCGACTCCGTGCGAATGCTGAACAGACTCCCGTTATTGCTCAGAGGCCAGTAGCGCCGATAAAAGAGACCATTTCGCAAGAGACATCTTCCACAGACACATTGACCATGACCTCCATGAGCGATGATGGTGGTATTCTTTCATCGACCGTCCAAGAACAACCCCCTGCACCTGTTCAACGAAGGGAATCGATTGAAGATTTGGCGATGTTAAGCGGACCTAGTGTCCCAACAAGCCAACCAGTTGGAATGGGAAGCAGTTGCCCCTCTTGTGGTGCAAGAAACCCACCTGGTGAACGTTATTGCCAGTCATGTGGTTCAACTCTACCCGTTTGAAATCAACGTGAGGTTTTAGTGGAGCGCCTGTTGGCGTGGAGTAGGTGTGGAAGTTTGACGGACAAACGAGACTATTACGAAGTTCTCGATGTTGACCGTTCTGCAACTGAAAAAGACCTGAAGAATGCATTTAGGCGTCTTGCAAGAAAATATCATCCAGATCGTAGTGATGAGCCAGATGCTGAAGAGAAATTCAAAGAAATTCAGGAAGCTTACGCGGTCCTTTCGGATGCAGATAAGCGTGCACAATACGATCGTTTCGGTCATAACGGTCCTGCTGGAAATCCGTTTGGTGGATTCTCTGGGGGTGGTTTTAACATCAATCTTGAGGACCTCCTCGGTGGCGATTTCTTCTCTGGATTTTTTGGTGGAGGACGTGGACGTTCACGCGAACGTCGAGGATCCGATATTCTCGTTCGTCACAGTATCGACATGGCAACCGTCATTACAGGGAGTGAGGAGTCCATCGAACTTGACCTTCCTGTTGAATGCAGCACCTGTGGTGGAACCGGTGCGAAAGATGGCAAAACCACGAAGTGTGTGACTTGTCAAGGACAAGGTCGAGTACGCGTTCGCCAACAAATTGGGCCTTTTGTCAATGAAGTGGTCCAGGATTGTCGAGACTGTGGAGGAACTGGCCTAACCATTGAATCTCCATGTGATGATTGCCATGGTCGTGGCCATCGTGTTGAAACCAAGACAATTCGTTTCAATGTCCCTCCTGGTGCTGAGCATGGGACACGGTTGAGGCTTCGTGGTCAAGGAGAACCTGCTGAACGTGGTCAAGGATC
>CEUV01075414.1_pt1 | contig 43783 bp, 26 predicted proteins | sample 356401 | NCBI WGS metagenome assembly CEUV01 (sample SAMEA2622710, study PRJEB7988) | marine metagenome | isolation source: saline water (ENVO:00002010), including
GGGCGCCGACCTGGCTTCGAAAGATGACGCCTCAGTCGCTCCCGTCGCTCCCGACGCTCCCGGCGAACAAGCGCAGACCTTGGAAGAGACGCCCGAAGAACCGAGCGCGTCTGTACCCGCGACGCCGAAAGTCGCCGACGATGAAGCGAAAATGGGCTCGGCGAGCAGACAGTCGCGAGGCGCGCGAAAACGTTAGCATCAATTACAAACAATAGTAGTCTAGAACACAGCGAGAACCCCACGCGTCGTCATCGTCGTCGTCGTCGTCGTCTATGTCTCCGCCTCGTCGTATTGTTCACCGAACGGCACGCGAAGCACCGTGCGAGCGCACGTCGCCACCGGGAACGCGTCGCGATACGCGTCGTCGTTCGCCATGGTGGTGAAGAGCAACTCTTCGCTCGGACAATTGCACGTCTTCTCGGCGGTCGGTGTACCCATGTTCGCGTTCGTCGGCACGGTGGCGTTGAGATACCCGATCCACGCGTTTCTAAAACGCGATAACGCGCTCGCCGAGCCACCGAATATGTTGGAGATGACCTCGTGACGCATCCACTTGCACTTGCGAAATCCATTCGACGCGGGCAAGCCCAGATTCGCCGAGCCGCCGAAGCTCGAGCCAACGTTGGCGTACGACCAATCGGATTTGTGTTCGCTCGCGTAACACTGCACCATCATCTTATCCTCCTTTCCTTCCTGGCGGATCGCGCGCAACACCGGCGCGAAGCGCGGGAAGCGTCCAACGGCGCCGACGACGCCTCGCGCGATGTCGCCGTCCAACCAAAAGTAGTGCGACGCCTTAAAGTCGCCGGAGAGCTCACCGTCTTCTATTTTTTGCGCGATTCTCTGCGTGAGACCGACTTTATTGTACCAAATCTTGTGTAATTCAAACTGATCGTCCTCGCATCCCGCCGGAGTGACGTCCTCGAACTCGTTCGGCGACATGACCAAACACGTCGCGGCTCCTCGACCGAATTTAAACTTGCCGCCGTCTTGTAACCCGCGGTGGTACAGCCGCATCACGTAGTTGCACATCTTCGAACTGTCTTGCACGAAGACGACGTTCATACCGAATCCACCCGTCTCGCACGGGGTGTCCCTCAACCCCTTCAAATACGCCAGAGGCTCTCTGTGCGACTCTTTGAGTCGCCAAAATCCGCTCACGTAGGTGACGTTTCTCAACAACGCTCTCTCGCTCTCGGACATGGACGTCTGATCGTGTTCGCGCCTGTACTGCGCGTGCGCACACGACCGCGGCGCGTTTTTTAACGCCTCATCCCACGCCGCATCGACGCGCGCGCCGCCGAGCGACGACACCGCCAGAGACGCCGCGCGACCGCGAGGCGCCGGCCCGCCGGGCGCTCGCGTCGACGGGTACTTGTTCACCACCACTTTCGGGGACGCCACCGCGCGGTCGTTCCCATCGTCCCCATCGTCATCGCGGTGATGCGCGCGATGACTCTCGCGGTGATCGTGCATCTTACGACGCCCGCGATGCCTGTGATGATGATGCTTTCGGTGCAGATGCCTCGCCAACACCCCGGCGTCCCCGAGCGCGTACCCGATCGCCAGCGCCGCCGCGCCCGTGACGGCGCACGCGACGACGACGCGATGCCATCCGCGATGATGTTCGCGTCGTCGCTCCTCCTCGCGCGTCGCGGCGTCGGAAGCGCCGCCCTCGCGAGGCGTCAAGAGCGATTCGCGCTCGCTGTCCCGCCGCTCGAGCGAGTTCTCGCGTCGACCGGGAATGCGCACCATGGCGTCGAACGCGCGAGATGGACGCGCGCGTGACGCGAGGGACGATCGTCTGCGATCGGCCGAGCGTCGCGCGGTCGAGCGTCGCTCGACGCGAGCGTCGATGTGGCGTCGGTCGACCGAACACTAAACATGGATGAATGATCGAGGAAGAAAAATGTCATTCTTTCACAGTCGCCGACGCGCGCATGCTCGCGCCCTCGACTCGAGGCGTCGCGCCTCGCGCGGTGACGACGCGTTCGTCGTCGTCGTCGTCGTCGTCGTCACCGCCGCTGGAGGAGGTGCGTCGACGCGCGGCGGCGGCGTTGGCTCGCGGGAGAAGACTCACGCGGCGACGAACCGAGCTCGAAGCCGCGCTTCAGCGCGAGCGCTCGAACGATGCGCTGCGCGAGGAATACGCCAGGGACATCGCGCGCGTCGACGCGAGCGTCGACCGCGTGATCGAGCGCGTGGAGGCGCTCAGGGATCTCGCGAGAGAGTTGGAGAAGGAGGCGAGGAGCCCGTGAGCGTCGAGCGCCGCGGTGTCGAAAAGTCGCGTAGCTTACAATTCAAAGTTCACACATACACTAGGTAGCACATCGTAGCGATGCAACGCAGTCAATAGTCGAATAGTCGAGCGATGTTCTCTCGCCGCGCTCCTCGTCCGTTCGTTCGACGCTCTCGCGCTCGAACCGGTCTACTCGCGGCGTCGCTCCGGCGCCTCCATCTTCGCGCTCACGCGCGCGGCCGCCTCGCGCGCGACGACGACACCACCCACCAACGTCATCACCGCCCGAATCACCGTCTCGACGCGCGCTCGAAACTTTTTCTTTTCGGCCCGTTTCGAGTCGTCGAATTCGAAATCGTCGCTCGACGTCGAACGATTCACCATCGCGCTGTGAAACGTCGCGTCGCGCGCGTCCACGCTCTCAAACGTCGCATTCAACCCCATCATCGTCGCGTCGGCGCTCTCGAACGACGCGTCGTCGTCCATCTCCCGCGCCGGGCTCGCATCGAACGTCGAGTCGAATCGAAACGACGCCTCGCCCTCCGCCGTCGGTCTCGGACTCGTCCACGTCTCGCGCTCGTCCTCGATCGCGACGCGCGAAACGTTCGATTCGATCGGACTCAATCCCGCGATCGCGCCCTCGCCCTCGCCCTCGCGCGACGCGTCGCCGTCGTCATCTCTCTCGTCATCTTTCGCTAAGCTTCGCGCATTCATCGCGCGCGCACCGCCGTCGGCGTCCGAGCTCGCCGTCGCCGCGGACGCGTCCGAGAATAATTGTCGCGCCACCGTCATCGCGCGAGACCGCTCGCGCGCGCGCGCATCGCGCGGCGGTGTGACGATGCGTCGGATGAATGTCATCGTTCGCGGCACATCTCGCCCGCGTCGCGAACGCCGCGCGCGATCGCGCGTCGACGAGCGCGCGTCGACGCGGGCGCGCGCGTTTTTCTCTCTCGCGCGCTCTCGCTCTCGCTCTCGCGACGCGAGCGAGCGACGGAGGAGAGAGGCGCATCATGCGCCCACCGCCGCCGCGCGCGCGCGAACCGACGACGACGTCCTCCGCCGACGCGGAGGCGGCGCCGCCGATCGGAAAGACGTACGCCGTGCCGCCGTGGGGCGGTCCGCCGAGCGCGGAGTTTCACGTGGACGTCGTCAAGGGGGGCGCGGTGATGGGGAGGACGCGGCTGGACGCGACGCCGACACCGAGCGGCGACGTCGAGCGGCGGGGACACGTGACGTTCGGGAGACATCCGTCGTGCGATGTCGTCGTCGAACACCCGTCGACGTCGAGGTTGCACTGCGTGATTCAGTTCAGAGGTGGGGGGACGGAGGCGTACGTGTTCGATTGCGGGAGCGCGCACGGGACGTTTGTGAATAGACGACGCGTCAAACCGGGAGTGCACGCGCCGGTGCGGGTGGGGGATCAGATCAAGCTCGGAGAGTCGAGTCGGGCGTACGTGTTGGACGGGGATGAGAGTTTGATGCCGGAGGAAGGGTTGAGCGCGGCGGAGATGAAAGCGCTGGCGGCGTTGGAACGCGCGGCGGAGGAGGAGGCGAAACTCGAGCTCGAAAAATTAAAGGCGGAACGCGCGGCCAAGGCGGCGGAGGATGCCGCCGCCAAGGCTGGGTCGTCGTGGGGGATGATGGGCGCAGATGAAGAGATCGCCGAGCGTCAGCGCGCGTTCGAGGAGTTGGATTGGCGCACGCACGACGGTAAATTTAGTGATAAACAAGAGAAGCAAAAGGACAACATTCGGCGGAGAGAGGAGAAAATCGCAAACATGCGCTCTGAGATTGATCGCATACGCGCCAAGGAGTCTCAACAAGAAGGCGGTCTCACCGCAGGACAGACGACGCGTTTGTCCGCGATCGAACGCGCGATCGAACAATTGGAGGAAGAGATCGAGGACGCCGACGAGACGCTCAACGAGTCGCTTCGCGTGAGCCTGGGACTTCAGGGAAGCGTGTCCAAGCGTCGAAGACGCGATCATAAAAACTCGAAAGACGACGAGGAAGGAGGGAGCGACGATGAGGATGACTTTTACGATCGTTCGAGTGCGCGTAGGAAACGGCGGAAAGATTCCAAAAAGTCTGGCGGACAATCGTCGACGCCGCAGACTATGGAAACCGCCACGACGTTGTGGGATAAACGAATCGCGCTCGAAGCATCAATCGCGGAGACGGAGGAACTGATCTCCGTCACTGAAGAGGCGGCGCGCGCGGAGAGACAGCGCACGTCAGGCTTATCGAACGACTGCGATGAGTTGGACGCGTACATGGACGAAATCGGCGCGTCGAGATTTACGGCACAAGTCGATAAACTTCGCGTGACGCTCGAGGACAAGATCTCCGAACTCGAGCGTGTGTCGAGATTGCTCAGGCTTGCCGATCCCACCGAGGAGTTGCGACCGGGTTCGACCAAGGGAGACGCGATAAGAAAGCACACCGAGGAGGCAGAGGCGAAACGCGCCGAGGAGGCGAAACGTCGCGCCGAGCTCGCCGAGGCCAAGCGCGCGGAAGAGCTCGAGTCGCGTCAAAAACGCGACGCCGAGGCGAAACGACAGGCGGAGTGGGAGGAACAGGGTAATTTACAGGAGAAACGCCAGTTTACCGGTGGTGGCGACCCCGCGCCCGCGGCGTCGGCGAGAGACCGCCGCGCCGCCGCCGAAGACGAGGACGGACCGGTCGTCGTCGACGAAGCGGAACTCGCGCGAGAGAGAGAACCGCCACGCGTTCCCGATCCCACACCGCCCGTTCCACCGTCACCACCGCCGTCGCGCGAACCGACGACCGATGCACCGGTTCGCGACGACGACGACGACGACGACGGATTTCTCATGCCCGACCAAGTCCGAGCGGGCGGTTTGGAGATTCGCAAGCGTCCCACCGCCGCGCCGACGCGGCGAGCGCCCTCTGGACGACCATCAGAATCCAACGACAACGACGACGCAAAACCGTCCACCGAAGACGTCGTCATGTCCGACATACAACGTCTCATCGACGCCTCCTCGGGCGCTCGCCGTCTCTCAGACGACGAAGCCGACGCCCGCGACGTCGAGTGGACCGCCCCCGCGGGGCAATCCGGCGACGGCACGAGCGCGCTCAACAAAAAACTCGGCTATTAATTCTCGATCGTAACGCGCACTCTCGCGAACATCCGCGTCTCATCGCGCTCACACGCATTCGTTTCCCGCTCGCGTTCGCGCGAAGCCTCGCCTTCGAGCTCGAAAAAACTTTAAATGAGCTCGAGCCCATTCAACGCCACTCGCGCGCGCGCGCCTCGCCTCGACACGCGCCCGCGCGAGTATGCGCGCGCGAAACGTCGATGTCAACGGCCTCGAGCGCGAACTCGCCGAGTTCCGCGACATCATCGACGGGTGGATCAACGAAAACGTCGCCCGCGAGAGACGTTTGAAAGATGCGCACGAGCGCAATCTCCATCGATTGGAGCGGGAGTACGAGGGATTGATCGAGCGCGAGCGAAATCTGAGCGAGCGCGCGGCGGAGAACCAGGCCGAGGCGGAGCGGTACGAGCTCGAGGCGGAACAGGCGCTCGAGGAGGCGAACGCGGCGAGGGAACTCGCGGATGGGCTTCCCGAACAGTTGGCGCTCTTGCGGGAACAGGTGCGTCTGGAGCGCATGAGCATCGATCGAGCGCAGGAAAAGGTGACGAGCGCGAGCGCGATGGCGAAATTGGACGCGCTGCGACACGCGAGCGCGACGTACGCGGAGAGGTTGGGATTGCGTTTCGAGTACGGCGACGCGGAAAAGTTGCGACTGGCGTTTAAATACGTCGACGCGGCGGCGCCCGAGCGCGAATTCGTGCTCGGCGTACGATTACGAGGAAGCGCGTACGAGGTGGTGGAGTGCGCGCCGAGACTGGAAAATATCGACGCGCTCGTGGATGAGTGCAATCGAACGAACGATTTCGGGAAATTCGTTCGAGACGCGAGGAGAGGCTTCGTCGCCGAGGCGAACGGCGAGACGCGAGACGCGCGAGCGCCGCCGAAGAAAGGGATCGACGTCGATCGGTCGCCCCGTCCATCGAGCGCCCGCGTGCTCAGGAGTAGTCGACGGCGCCTCGATTGAGCGTCATCATCGAGCACGGGCCCGCGTCACCGCGCGCGTAGAATTGTAATCATCCGACGAGTCGTCTGTAGCACGCGAAACGCGTCCCCGCCGCCCCAGATTCGGGCGCGAACGCGGAGGCACGACGACGACGACGACCCTTCTCGCGCGCGCGACGCGCGCGCGCGCGGTGTCGTCTCGTCGTCGCGCGGACGGGTCGTCATCGCGCGCGCGCGCGCGCGCGTCGTCCACGACGTCGTCGTCATCCTCACCGGTCGCTTTTCGCGCCGAGACGAAAACGTTCGCCCGTCTCGACGACGACGACGGCGCGCCCGCGTCGACGTCGTCGCGAGATGCGCCCGCGTCGACGTCGTCGCGAGACGCGGTCGTGCGCGCGCTCTTGGTTCTCGACGACCGCGCGCACGAGCAGCTCGGCGTCACCGTGGAGGGGCGGCGCGTGCGAGACGAGGTGCGGGCGTCCGACGTCGCGGCGCGTCTTCGCGCGCTCTGTTCGGCGCTTCCGCGCTCGTGTTCCCCGCGCGTGTTCGAAATCGTCGTCGAACGACCGGGTCTGTTGACGCTGGACGCGGACGCGTGCGGACGCGCGGTGGAGAGGTGCGGCGACGCGCTCGGCGGCGCCGACGCGATCGAGCGGCTCTGCGAGGACTGCGCGCCGGCGTTCGCGCACGTGTTGTGGCGACTCGGATGTCTCGAGACGACGTTCGATGAGATGGAGCGACCGTTGAAGGAGTGGGTGAGAGGGGAGGAGGGGTGGCATCGCGTCTTCGTGCAGAGAATCGCGAGCGAGTGGGGATATTTACGAATGATGAAGCGAATGAATACTTCGATTTACGCGGGCGAGGGCGTCGTGTACAGAAACGCCAAGACGGGCGAGAGCATCGCGTTTCAACGGAGTCAAAGTATAGTCGATAGACACGGAGCGTCGGATCCGTGAGTAGAAGCGTAGACGCCGGCGTTATACATTACACGTCGTCGCGTCCAGCACGGCGATGGATTCAACGTGCGGCGTGTGCGGGAACATGTCGACGGGTGTGCACGACTTGAATTCGTACGCGGTGTCGCCCGGTCCGGTCGAAGAGCTCGTTAGTGCCAGCAAGTCACGCGCCTGCGTCGACGGATTGCATGAGACGTAGACGATGCGTTTTGCGCCGATTTTACGCAAAATATCTATGAGCGCGGCGTCCATCCCTGGTCTCGCGGGATCGGTGATGACGATGTCGGGCATCGGCAGCGTTCTCCCATCCGCCGTTTTCAAGAGTCCCTGCGCGCCTTTGGACGCGTTCAGTTTCGCCAAGTTGACGCGGTAAAAATCCGCATTCACGATGCCGTTAATCTCCGCGTTCCTCTTCGCGTCCTCGACAGCCTCTGGAACGACTTCCCATCCCATCACGCGCGACGCCTCCGACGCTACGCTCAAACCGAGCGTCCCGGCGCCGCAAAAGAGATCGAGCACGATCTCCGTCTTGTTTCCACTGAATCCGCACGCATCGCGCACTCTTCGTACCAACGTCTCCGCCTGTTTGGTATTCGTTTGAAAAAACGACGCGGACGAGAGTTCAAACTGTAAACCATCGAGAGATTCCACCAAGACGTCGTCCCCGTACAGCGCGACGACCTTTTTCTTCGCGTTCGCGTTCGCTTTGCGTCCCTTGACGAATTTCGATGTACGACCGCCGCCGGCGCGTCGCAGTTCGGCTTCGTTCGGCACCGACGTGTGCACGACGCTCGACACCGCGTCGACTTTCGACACGTCGCTCACCAACTCCGCGACCGGACCCTCGGTCAATTCCCCATCCTTCGCCGTCGTGTGCAGATTCACCATGACGGATCTCTTCCCGTCGCTCGCCGTCGCCGTCCGAATCGTCACGCTCCTGAGCGTCCCCTTCCCGCTCGTTCGATCGAACGCCTCGACTTCCCCACCCAATCGACGTAACGTCTCTCGCACCGCCATCAGCGCCGCGTTCGCCTCGTCGCTCTGTAACGCGCACCCCGCGCTCACATCCACCACCGACGCGTTCGACCCTCTCGGCCGAAGTCCCACGTCGACGCCTTTGCCTTCGCTCGTCGACGGCGCGAACGCGAACTCCATCCTATTCCTATACTCGTACGTCTCCACCGCTCGTTCGCACGCATCGACGATAGCATTTGCGTCGTGCACCTTCCCCACGCGCGTCATCGCGTCCGCGACGACGTCGCGCTTGAGCGCCGCCTGCGCGTCGTACGCGAGGTGTTGCCACTCGCACCCGCCGCACGTCCCGTGATGGGGACACCTCGGCTCCACCGCACGCGGCGACGGTTCGATCGTTCGCGTCTTCGTCCCGCGCGCGAGGGTTTTCTTCACGCGCGTCACCGTCGCCTCGACGCGTTCCCCGGGCGTCGCCCCTCGGCACAGAAACACGCGCCCGTCGGGCAATCGGCAGACGCCCTCACCGGTGGTGGTGACGGACGCGCACTCGACGCGCACGACGTCACCGACGCGCGGGGGGACATCGACGTCATCGGACGAGGCGCGGTGAGCGCGATGAAGACGCGGGGCGCGGAGGGGCGACGCGCGGAGAGGGGCGAGGGCGAGGGCGAGACGCGCGCGCGTCATTGTGTCGGGTAGCTAGCACTTTTGCACTTTTTGCGCTTTTCGTCGGTTGGGTGTTTTACAGTCTGCGACGGCGAGACGCGGCGCGACGCGCGTGAAGGCGTGAAGGGTATCGTGAGGCGGTGACGCGAGCGCGCGTCAGAGACCCGGGAAGAGATCGCCGAAAGGCGAGAGGACGGCGGCGACGGCGGCGACGTCCACCGGGAGACCCATGAGAGGGCCGAGCGGCGCGCGAATCTCGGCCGAGGCGCGGTAGGGGGCGATCCAAGGACCGCCGCCGATCTCGAGACACGCGGTGTCGCTCGAGGCGGCGTCGATGATGGTCTCGCGACGCTCGCCGCGAGCGTCGAGACGCCAGAGTGAGACGACGATGGATCCCGTGAACGTCTCGCGACAGAGCGGCGCCATGCCGTCGTCGAGGCTGTCCGTGGGGGCGCGGATGACGGTTGACTCGTCGGTGTCGGTGCACGCGCCCTCGATCGAACACTCGTATCGCTCGCCGACGGCGGTGACGCTCCATTTACCCCACTCGACGTCCCACGTGACGGCGCTCGCCTCGAGCACCGCCTCGGCGCCGTATCCGTCGGGCGATTCGCCTTCGACCTGTTGCGCGGGAACGAACTGGAAGAATCGGTCGCCGAAATGCACACCCACGGCACCGACGTCTTCGCGCACGTTCGGCAGCATCACGACGCCGCGATTACCCCCGGTCGCCGTGATGCTCAAGTCTGGATAATCCGGAAACGAGTTGCACTGCGTCCACCACCATTTCAACGGAAATCCCGCCCCGCCCCAATTCTTCTCGCTGTACGCCGGACAATCGCTAAACTCCACGCGATCGCCGTCCGTTTCGATCCACCCACTCGCCAAACCGTGCGCCATGGTGACCTGCCAATGCGGCTCGAACACCGGAAGCGCCGTCATCCATCCCGCCGGCGAAACCATCTTCGCACCGACGCCACCGCCCCATCCGCGCACGGGCGTCACGGTGATGTCCCAACGCACCGATCTCGCCGCGCATCCACCGCTCCACGGCCCGGTCTCGTCCTCGCCCTCGCTCGTGAGCCATCCGCGATGTCTCGCGCCCTCTCTCGCCACCTCGAAGAATTCGTCGCCGCCGCGCGTCAACGCCAATTCCAACGCGTGCGCCGACGCCGTGAATCCACTCGCCCCGTTCGGGCTCTCGGCGTATAAATACTTTCCTCCCGGCGCGCACACCTGCGCGCCGGCGCCGTGACGCCTCGAACTCGGGAGATCCGGGTCGTAGACGTGATAAATCAAACTCGCGCTCTGTCGCTCTCGAGGAAGCGTCACGCGAAAGTACCATCCCTCGAAGAACGGTCGCTCGACGCCCACGCGACGGTGATACCCGCTGTGTGGGGTCTTCACCGCCCTCGCCGCCGCCTCGGCGGCGTCGACGACGTCGGCGCGCGCGTGCGAACGCGCGTCGAACGAATTCGATGCGTCCGAGGTGGACGCGGCCGACGACGCGTCCGGCGTCGACGACGCGCCGTCTCGCACCGCGCGCGCGGGGGGAGGACGTCGAACGCGGTGCAGCGAATCGCGCCGTTCGTCGACGAGACGCGCTGGCGCGCTGGCGCGCGCCGTGGACGCGTTCGTTCGCATGCTAATTATGGCGTCCGTTCGCGCGCCGACGGCGGAAAAGCTCGCGGCGTTCGTTATACATTACTACGAGTCTACTTTGGGACGAAAGCGCCGTGAAACGTGTACGGAACGTGCATTGGGAGCTCGATGACGACGACCGGATCGTCTCGAAATCTCTGGGCGTCGATGACGATGAGATTGGCGGCGTCGCGCGAGACGTCGTACTCGACGTACGCGAGATACCCGGCGTCCTCGTCCGCGGCGCCGCGCTTGGGAATGAACTCGCACTCGTGTGGGTAATGACCCGGGGCACTCATGCGCGTCTCCGCGCGTTGCGTCTTGAGATTGAGTTTTTGGATGCCGTCAAAGTATCCATGCTCGCCGCACGTGTTGACGAGCGCGTAGACGTGCTCGGGTTTCTGTTTGCTCCGCGTGCGTGGAGACGCGACGGCGAATTCCATGCCGATCATCTTGGTATCGTCGAACTCACCGCGCGCGTTTGTCGGCATCGCGGGCGACTGAGAGACGTCGCCGGTGGCGATGTCGATGGTCATCTCAAATAAGTCGTTGTAGTGGTCGTCGGTCCACACCGCCGAGTACATGTCGCCGAAATTCTTTTCCAGTCCGGCGCGGTCGCCTCTCAGCTTGCAGTAGAGCACCTTTAATTTTCCTTCCTCTTCGTAACTGTCGCACGTGTGATAACTCGAAAATGCGGGGATGTTCTTGGCGTGCACGACTTGCAGGTCTGATTTTCTCATGACGACCATCCATGTCTGCCGCTCGTCACTCCAATCGAACGAGTGTCCGAACGAGTTCAGACCGCTCAGCGCGCGCGCGATGGCGTTCTTTGGTAGCACCCACGGGCAGAAGAAAAACGTCAAATAGTTTTCGCTCATGGCGCAATCGTGAATCAACGCAAACTCTGGAATCAATTCGGGAAATGGAAAATCGGCAACTTTCAGCACGTCTCCGTTTGCGGCAATCTTCCCCACCGCAATACCGATAAACGGCGGTTTCTTTAGCCCCCACGTGTAAATCGTCCCATCACGATCGATATCCTGCTTGCTGTGCGCGCTAAACCCCATCGGTAGACCCGGACCGAAGACGACCTCGCCTCGAGTGGCGAGCGTCGTCGGATCCAACTCGACCGGCGCGCCGCCTTCGCAACACGCCAACAACTTCCCCGCGTGTTCAATGATCGATGTGTTCGACGGATTCGTCGGAAACCGACCGAGATTCCTCAATGCACCGCTCGCCTGCGTCCACGCTCCGCGCACGGCGATCCCGCTCGTCCCGACGGACGCGTCGTTCGCGCCGTCGCCGCCGTCGCTCGCTCGCTGCGCCAACCACCTCGCCGTCTCCACGTACCTCCCCGAGCACCGCGCCGCATTCGCCTCGGGGTCCAACTCAATTGCGGTGACATATCCATCGCCGTCGAACCAGTGGGCGTACTTGTTCGCGCCCAGACGAATCCGTCCCGGTCCCGCGCGATACACCGTCCCCGCGAGCTCCGCCGGGACGCGTCCCGAGACCACTCGCGCCTCCGTCCACGGCACGTTCGACGCCGGTTCGAGTCCACCTCGCCAGGGTGCGCGCGCGATCGCCTCCTCGATGTCTTTCGGACGCGACGCGCGCGGCGCGTCGACGACGCGTCGGTTCGCGCGCGCGAGACGACGACGAGGTAACGACCGACCGGAGCGTCTCGTCGTCGGTCGCGGGGTCGACCGGGGCGCGATGAGAGGCGACGAGGTGAACGGGTCGACGCGCGTCATCGTTGTCTCCGTCGTCGCGCCGCGTCGCGTCGCGTCGCGCGAGCTCGAGCTCGATCGGCGCGCGGAGATGTGACGTCGACTCGTTTCGGAACCATCGCGAGTGTGGGAAAACGCGAGACTGACCTTGTGCTTGTTCGCTGTTATGACAAGAATTTGCGGTGAGGCTAAAGCTAGTGAGAGTGCGCTCAGTAGTACTGAGGTTGCTGAGCGCCAAAACCCTGTTGCGGCTGACCGTAGGCTTGCTGCTGGTCGTAGCCGCCCATGCCCGGCATTGGCGGCGCGGGAAGCGCCGCCGGCATGAGCTGGGCGTACAGGTTGCTATTCATCTCAGCCGCAACGCGCTCCTTCTCCTCGTTCACCTTCTCCTCGTTGCGGTCGGCCTTGTCCTTCATTAAGATGTCAATTTTCGTGTTCATGTCGCGCATGACTTGAATCATGTACGGCATCACCCACTCGCTAAGACCCTTCAACCACGCCTTTTGCATGATTTCGTCGGGCTTCAACAAATCGTAACAGGTACACAACGCGGCTGAGAAGCACTCTTTGTTGCCTTGCTCTATGAAGTAGTCAAGGAGATCATCCGTGATGGCCGCATCTCCGCTCTTCGCCGCGATTTCCATGGCATCCTTCAACAAACCGTCGCGCTTGCTAAGTTCGATGGCTTGCTGCCATCGAGAGTTGCGCTGGTAAATGTGACAAGAAATTCTTCGGAACTCGACGAGTTCGTGCTTCTCGCACTGCAAAGCGAGTGAAAGCTGATCGCAGTTATCATACATGTCCACGGACGCTCGAAGGGCATCGTGATCCTCCTCTTCGATGGCGAGCTCGTTGACGGCGTCGTTCACCGCCGCCAAGTTGGCGCCTTGGACGGCCAAGAGATACTCCTTTACCATCGGCAACTTGCCCTCCTTGCGCATCAAGGCGACCACGCGCGAGTGGTCGAGTCTCGATTGCAACACACCGAGAAGGTTGGTCATCTCCGTCGGGTGTTCGTCCAAGTAAAACTTGATCGCCTTGTAGTACAAGTCGCCGTTGGAGAGCTTGACGCAGACATCCTTGAAGACGACGTGTTCCCACGCGTCAGGATGTTGCATCATCACCTCGCACGCGTTGTCAAACTCGTCGTAGCAGCGGTACATGTACGCGAGTTCGGGCCACAAAGCGACTTGGTTGCACACCGCGATGACTCGCGGGATGTTGATGCGAGCGCTAAACAGGCGGAGGTGCTCCATGAGCTTGTCCGCCATGTGGTTGGCGTACAGGATGCTGAGCTCGGTAAAGATGCCCATGTGCGCGCGATCGACGCCGACGCCAGCCTCCATGAGCGCGATGAGCTCGGAGAACTTGCCGCGAACTTGGTAGTACTCGCTGACGGAATCGAGCTCGTCGGCTTGAATGATGATGTTAAGACCGGCGAGTTGGGCGAGTTTGTTCTCGTCCTCTTCGAGGCACGTAAAGCACACCTCCTTCCACGTGCGCGGGGAGTTAGCCTTCTTGGCGGTATCCAAGGCGGATTGGAACAAGCGAAGCTTGAGAAGTGTGCTGACGAGGCAGCTCCAGTTGCTGAGCGCCGTGTACAAGAGTCGAGCGGCTTCGTACAAACCTTCGTCGAAGCATCGGTCCGCCACGGATTGTTGGTTGGCGCTGTTCGGCGTCGCCAAGAAGTCTTCGAGCTTGGCGAGATCGTTGATCTTCGCGTAGGCGTACACGAGTTCCGTGTCGACGCGCGCTTCCTTCTTGTTCTTTCGAACCATGAGCAAGTACGGCACCATGTCTTCGTACATGTCGGCTTGTCGCGCGGCGTGAATGACGTCGACGAAATCGGATCCGTCTTGCGCCTTGATGTAAGATTTGATGGCCGCTTTGACGGACTCCGGAGTACCGATTCTGAGCTGTGCCTTACCGAGCTGCACCCAAACTTCTGGTTCGTCGATCTTGCGCGCGTACTCGATACCACGATCGAGATCTTCGAGCGATTCGAGAAGAATCTTCATGGCGTCGACGTGGAGGTTGAACTTCTTGAAGATGGCGAATGCTTCCTCGTACAGCTCGTTTCCAGCCGCGATTTCCCCGACTTCCGGACCGTTGAAAGAATCCAAACGGTTTACGTAGTCCATCACGCGAGACGCGTCCGCCTTGATGGCGGTGAGGATGAGCAAGTTTTGCAAGTTCGGGTTGTTGCTGAACGCGCTGTTCTGCAAGACAATCTTCTCCAACAATTCAATGAGCTCATGCGGCATCTCCGCGGTCATGAACGCCTTCACCGTCACGGAGACTTGTTCGGGGTTCTTACTTTCCGGAAGCGCCGTGGACACGACTTGATCGATGAGTTGACGGCAGTACTTGTTCTCATCGGTCAACACGCTCGCCCACAATTCGGCATCCATTCGCTCGACGACGTACCGCGCTTGCACCTTAAACATGCTGTTTCTGTTGGTGCAATCGACCAATTCCGCGTCACATTTGCCTCGCTTGTATGCGACGCATGCGAGGTACGGATCACGTCGTTCGCAGTAGCGACCGACGACCGCAGACTCGTAGTACTCGTTGGTGAGCAAGAAGTGTTCCGGATTTTGGTTGCTGTCGATGAGCATCTTACCCATGGCGTTGTGCACTTGCGGGTCGATGCTTCCTTCGTTCACGAGGTGCTCGAGGAACTGCGTTAGGAGGCTCAACTTGTTGCGCTTCTCGACCTCTTCGACGAGGGGAGCGACAGGCAAAAGCGAACGCACCGACAAAAGAAGCGTCTTGATGAAGTCTTCGGGGCACTCGAGATCCAGAAGTGTTCCGACTACCTTCGGCGCTTGCTTCGGGTTAACCTTTTGGACGTAACCTTCGATGTACCGCAACATGTTACTGTTGTACAAGTACGTTGTCAAGTCAGGCACGAAGTCGAAACGATCGCAGACGTTGATGAGAGGGCGAGCGTCCGGAAGTTTCGCTTCCATGAGGAACACCTTGACGCGCTCCGGATCGAAGTGCTCGCTCTCGCGCGTGACGCGCTCAACTTCCTTGATCTGACCAGTCTTCGCGGCAGCTTCGATGAACTTGTAGACAACTTCCTTATCCTCGCTCGAGTTGACGAAGAAACCGAGGTAGAGGAACAAACCTTCGTGAGAGTCAAACTTGTCAAACATGTTCATGACGGCGTCGATTTCGAGTTGCCCGGTGTACTCTTTGGCGATGTTGACCGCGATTTGCAAGTTTTGACGCATGTTCAAGGTGAGAAGTTCCTTGAGACACTCGAGCGCCCAATCGCGACTGAGAGAACCGAAGAACTCGATGAGCGCTTGCGGTTCGATCGAGTGCGTGTTGACGACGCAACGCTTCAAGTCGGCGAGCTCCGTGTAGTGTTCCATGGCTCGGATGTACAAACCAGCCTTTTCGCACAACTGGGCGATGCGCGGTCTGTCGTAGTGAGAGAACTTTCCTTGGGCCATGATCGCGTCGGCGACGTTCGGATACGTCACCAAGTTGATCTCGAGAACCTTGGTCTGGAGAGCCGCTTGGCTCTCGTCGTCATCCTTGAGAAGATCGAGTAAAATCGACGTTGCCTCGCGGATCATATTGCGTTGCAAGAACAAATCAGCGATGTTGCTCATGTCACACGGCGGTGGCGTCATCTTACTCATCTGTTGCGCGAGCTGCATCGCGCTCGCCGGGTCACGCATCATCAAGGACTGCAACATGTACATGTAGTCGGGCTTGTAATCGACGGCGGTGCAGTATTGTGCCATCTTGTCAAACTCACCGCGTTGCGCAAACGCAGCCGTCGCCTTCGCGCTCGCGCGTGCCTTGACGTATATCTTCAACGCAGTTTCGGAATCGGTCGGCGCGAGCATATCACCGAGCTCTTCACTCGCCTCGAGCTTGTCTTCGCCGAGCCAAGTGTCGAGAAGTTGCTTCTTGTTCTGCGCCAACACGAGCTTCGTGAGTTCGACAGACTCGAGCTTGTTCAGCTTACCGCGTTGCAAGCACGCACCGAAGTATTGTAACAACGGAGAGCTCTGCCCAGGCTGAGTCGGCACGCTGCGGAAGCGCGCGATGGTCTGGTCGGTTCGCAACGTGCTCATGCTTGCCGCGAGTTCCGCCGCGCCCTTGTAGTCGGCTCCGTTGAAGAGCATGTCGAACTTCGGCATCACGAGCGCCTCGGCACCCGGTAAGTTACCTCTAGATGCAAGGGACAACGCGAGTTCCAAGTTTTTGAGCTGTTCGCTGATGAAGGGCACGACGGCCGCCTCGTTCAGCGTGACGAGCAAAACCTGACCAGCTCTGTTCACGACGTACAAACCACCGGCGTTCGGCGCCGCGGCGCCGACGAAGACCGGTTCTTGCGAAATGCGGCTGCGATAGACCGGCGACGCCGTTTCCACGTCGTACACGAACAGCAAACCACTCTTTGTGACGATGTAGATGACGCCGTATTTGTCGCTCACTTGCATCACCACCGGGAAGTCGTCGGCAAACTCAGGCGGAAAGAACAACTCGCTCGTGCGCTTGGTGAACGGTGTTTGTCCCGCCGGCGCGCCGAGCTCGATCACGTGAAGCTTCGACGCCACCGAACCGTCCGCTTGCAACATCTTTTGCGCAAAAGTAACCAACTGGCTCTTTTGGGCGTTCCCGGGCACTTGGTGCGTCGTAAACGCCGCCATGTGCGCCTCAAGCGCTTGCGATCGCTGCTGCGCCACGGAATACAACTGCATGTTACCCTTCACCAACGCCGGTCTCGACGCATCGCCAGCCGCGATCCCGATCAACGTGAACCACTGCATATCTTCGGACGCCTTGTAACTGATGATCTGCGACCCTTCGAGGTTCGCCGTTCTATCGAACATCTTCACCGGCGCGTTCTGATCATCGATCGACCAGTGAAACACCGCCTTGTTCGTCACGATCCCCAACACTTTCGGCGTGATCCACTTCCAAAACACCACCGGTTCCATATCGTGTCCCTTGATCTTCGCCTTTTGATCAATGTTGAAAATCTGCAACGAATCCTCCGCTCCGTCCGCCTCCACTCTCGCCTTGAGCGCGATCACGTTCTGCGTCGGGTTCATCAGCGCACTATCCGCCGTGATCGGTTTCTTCATCGGTTGCATCGGGTTATTCACCTCGACGATCACCACATTATTCGTCGCCCCCGTCTCTCGCACGCACACGTACTTGTCGCTCTCCATGGTGGTATTCGTGAACGAGATGCATTGCGGATTCACCCCGCACGTCTTCAACTGCTCGCGCGCGAATACCACACGCGCACGATCACACCACACGTCCCGTCAGTCTCCATCCCATCGAATTCCCGCGCGTCTCGTCGACGCATCGATCCGATCGTCCCATCATCACGCGCGCAATCCATCCAATCGAGATGCGATCTCTCGCGACGAATCCGTCGCGTTCGACGCGCGCATCGCGTGCATCGCGGTCATCCCGCACCTGAATCGCCTCCCTGACCGTCACGGGCGCGCCCACCGCCTGTTGCGCCATCTCGCGCGCCCGCGTCTCCGAGTCACGTCCCGAGTCGTCGAGTCGTCGTCGTCGTCGTCGTCGACGCGAGGGCGGCGACGCGCGCGCGGGGAGGGGGTCACGGTGAGTCATGACCGGTGGATGGGTCGAACGCGGGGGCGTGCGCCCAAAAGGCGCGTGTCCCATCGGGGAGGGACTCGATCGACGAGTCGTGAACGGTGAAGAGAGGGGCCGCGAGCGAAGGCGCGCGAGACGAGGCGCGCGAGGGACGGAGGTTCGGTTCGCGAATCGATCGGGTCCGCGTGCGGTGAAGGGTGCGTGTACTAAAATATGTATGAATGAACGCGATGGATTCACGCGAGTTCGAGGTCGTTCGTCGACTCCGCGCGTGGTTTCGTCGGGACGAAGGAGACGGCGACGGCGGCGGCGAGGACGGCGGCGTACGCGCCGCCGAGGACTCCGGGACGCAAGAACGAGACCCCGGTGGAGTCTCTGGTGCCGTATCTGTCGTGCATGAGGTCGGCGCCGACGAAGATGGTGGCGGCGGCGACGGTGAGGACCGTCGGGGCGATGAGTCGGTGCGCCCAGAACCACGCGGGACGGAGCGCGGCGGGGATGCAACCGAGTCGAGCGCCATCCTCTGGGTTTTTGTTCGGCCGCAACGCGCCGAGGGAGAGCTGAATGAGCCAGAGCGAGATCACGGCGATCGCTAAGCTGTAGTGTGTATCCACTTTTGAGTCTTTGGCGCGATCGTCGCGACCGATCAAGAGACAGAGCGCGATCGCGAAGAGCACCGATCCCGCGCCAACCAACGAGACGTGCACGTAAAACCACCTCTCTGGAAGCAATCTTTTCCAATTCGTCGACGCGCTTCCGAACGGCATAAATATGACCCACGCGAGCACCATGAGAACGCCGTGTGTGACGTCTCGGTTCAGCTTTGAACCGCTCACGGAAGACGAACCGCCTTCACCCGCGAGACTAAACGAGACGGTTCCTTTGCTCGAGTGCTGATTCGGCCACGGCGAGCCGTGCATGCCCCAAACGCACGACACCGTTCCGACCGGCGAGTTGGCGTCCACGAGCTTAAACTTAATCGTCGTCGCCGTCGCGTTCGACGTCACCGATTCCGCGCTAATCGGACAGTTCGTCGCGCACGCATTCGTAGGCGTCGACTCGCCCGTCAGGGTTAACTTCGTCGTCGCCGTCACGCCTCCACCGACGACGACTTTCCCATCCGACATGCTCGTTCCCGGTCCGACGCTCGCCCACCCGTTCGTTCCGGGGTTCAACGTCCCGGAAAACGTCGCCCTGATCCAATGATTCACCGTGGTCGCGCCGCTCGCGACGGGCGCGTACGCGACGTCCAACCCCGAGACGAGATTCGCGTACGAGCACCACGTCAACCCGTCCGATTCCACCGCGCACGTCGCCGCGCCGTTCCCAACCCCCTGCGCGCGCGCCGTCGTCACCGCCGCCGCCGTCGTCACCGCCACCATCACCGTCACCGTCACCCACGCGCGCGTCGTCCCGCATCGCCTCCGTTCTCGTCGTCGTCGCTCGCGCGCGGACGCGGACGCGGACGCCGACGCGCGCATCGCCTCCGTTCTCGTCGTCGTCGTCGTCGTCGTCGTCGTCGTCGTCCGGCGCGCGCGCGTCGACGATCGCGGTCGCGCGCCCTCCAGTGGCGCGCGCGGCGACCGACCGGTTGCCGTGCGAACGATCGAGACGGGGACGCGACGCGAGAGACGCGCGCGCGATCGATCGGGACTTGGCGAGCGACGAGAGCGAGGACGATGGTGACGACGGCGGCGACGGGGAGCGGTGCGCGGGCGGTGACGGCGCGCGCGGGGATGGGAACGGCGGTGAGACGACGACGCGGTGGGCGCGCGATGGATAAAGCGCGGGCGCGGGGACGCGGGCGCGGGGACGCGATGCGCGCGCGCGCGAGCGAGGAGGAAGATGGGACGTCCATGGAAAGCGCGAGCGAGACGAAGGCGTGGAAGCATTCGTCGACGGATGGACCGACGCCGGCGCTCATGGTGGATTTGGGCGCGGGGAAGGTGTCCTTCGCGCCGACGAAGAGGCGAAGGAGCGCGGCGGTTGAAGCGAAGGATCAGGCGGTGAAGAAGGCGATGATGCCGATGAAGAACGGTGGTAACGTCGTGATCGGGTTGCTGGAGGAGCAGGACGTGGATGACGCGACGAATTTGATCATGGACTTGTTCTTCAAGGTGCGGCCGCAGGATATCTTGGCCAAGAATCGTCTTCGAGCGGAGCAGGCGAGTCGCGTGCGCATGGGACTGGTGGACGGAGTGAAGAAATCGGACGATCGTATTTTGTTGTCCGCAAAGGTTGGCACGGTGTTGGTCGGGATCGCGGAGATTTCGCTACCGAACGGCGACAGATTCGGCGCCGAAAAGCTTACGCCGCGCACGCCCAAGGACAAGGCGTACTTGTCCGACGTCGCCGTGAGTCCGACGCAACGCGGACGCGGCATCGGTAAGGAACTCGTCAACGCAGCTGAACGGGCGATGGCGAACATGGGAGAGACGATCATGTACACGCACACCAAGGTGGACAACGAGGGCGCGCAGATTCTCTTCGAAAAGTGCGGATACGAGGAACCGCCCGAGGTCAAGGCTAAGCTCACGCAGGCGCAGATCGCGCAGCGCTCGAGCAAGAACAACCCTTTCGCGAAGCTCGGCCTCGTCGAAGTTGGTCATATTCTTCTCGCCAAATCGATCACCACGTCGGATTCGCCGTTGTAAAGACGCCTATTGAAAAAATCGCTATTGAAAATAATCTACGCGCAGAACCATCCACGCCTCCTTTCTAATCTCCTACTTCTCTTTCTTCTCCTTCTTCTCCTTCTTCTCCTTCTTCTCCTTCTTCTTCTCTTTCTTCCGCTTCTCTTTTTTGTCGCTCTTCTCCTCGCCAGTGTCCCGCGAACGCTTGTCTCCTCGCGACTTCGGTCGAAACACGTGAATCACACAGTTTCCGGCACCCGTGCGCTGGAAGTCTGGATGTAGACACGATACCGGTAGTTCGCTTCTTTCAAAATACGCAGCCGTGGACTCTGTGTAAAACTTCGTCTCCGCGAGGGGATGGTGTATCGGGTACCGCTGAACGTTGGCGATCAATACCAAAGTGTTTGGACCTGACAAATCGCGCATCGTTTGTATGAGGTTCGTCCACTTTGACGGATCGTTCCCGTAAACGACATCGCTTGCCATGACCAAATCAGGGTGCCTTCGAAGACCGAGCTTTTTGAGGGGATCGTCCGCGCCCCACACGAGCTTTTCAACGCTTGCTTCGGTGTTGGCGTTCGCTCTGATGTTTTCGCTCAAGAGTTTCAGCACATCGTCGTCACCTGCAAGAGTTGGTCGCGGGAAAACAATCGTCAGTGTATAGATCGTGTTACGTCACGCACGTGTCGATAGCAAAAAGAATGTGCGAGAGCTACTATCAGATGACACTCATGGCCCGCCGAAACGTGCGAGTGCTGTCAGCGAAACTCCCGAGTTGTTGTTCGCCATTTTTGAAACTCCAAGAACATGTACGGTCCAGTGGAGGGATTAACAATGGCGTAAGCAGAAGCTTAAACGCTCAACGCGAACACGTACCGTCGGTCGCGGTCACGCGCGCTCCGAGTTTTGAAGCGAGTATAGAAGGAAGACCCAATCCAGCGCCGAGCTCGACACACACTTTCCCGTCCCATTCGTCGGACCAAGCGCCCCCAAGCGCCTTCGCGATTCCGTCGGTGCGCAACGGATTCTTCTGCCGCGAGAGCCATTCTGAAAGCACGAAACTACCTTCCCAGAGCGCGACGCCCGTGTTCCCTCTACCGAAACCGCCGCAACTGTCATCGACGCGAACGCGATCCGTTCCTTTGTAACTCTTCGGTGTCGCGGCCGTGAGCTCAATCGTCGACCGTATCGCCGGAAACTCGTACGACAGAGTACGCTGCGACGAAACGGCTTCGGCGAGCGATGTGTCCTCGACACCGAGTCGCTCAAATGAGCCTAGAAACTTTAACAGTTCTTGAGAGTTGAACTCGTTGAGTTTCGCCGTCGCGTGCGTTCCAAGTGCCGAGATAAGCTCTTTATCATCGCATCCAAGCGCGGCGAGAGCCCACGCGGTGTTTGTCATGTCTCTCGGATTGAAATCATCAACGATGGTTTTCATCGTTTTAATGATGGATGGAAACACTTTATCCGTGTTTTCGCCAAGCATGGCATACGACCATAGAACCATCGTCAAATGGTGCGGAGAAAACGTTTGAAACTCGACGTCGAACAACATCTCGCAGATCACACCGTTGAACATCTCAAACAGCTCTGGTGCTTTGATGTTCAGCTTGGCGTACGACCAGGCTAAAAATGCAATGTCGCGCGGCTGGAATTCGTCCCGGCGCTCCGGCGCACGTTCTTTGTACGCCTTGACGAGCTGCGAGTTGTAGACACCGATCTTCGCCAACGCGTGCGCCGCCGTGGCCATCTGCTGGGCCGAGGATTCATCCACCTTTCGCGCCATCGACTTCGCGAGCGTGTGCATAATCTTGTGATCGGACACGGCCAGAGTGGCGAATCCCCACAGCACCATAGACAATTCTTGCGAGTTAAACTTCGTCGAATACGCATCTGAAGCTCGCACCAAAACGTCGATGAGCTCGGCGTCGTCGTTCATGTTCAACTTTGCACACGCCCACACGACGTTCGACACGTGCTGACACTGGAACTGCCCATCCGTCATCCACGTCTTGTCCCGCTTCAGACGCGACGCGAGCACCTTTGCGCCTCGCTCGGCGTCCTCTCGCGCAACCGACACGCACTTTGCGAATCCCGACATCGTGTTCGCGCACTCCTGCGGATTAAACATATCCACACGCGCCTCCAAAGCCGTCGCGACGCCGGCAACGAGCTCCTTTCCCAGCGCGCTCTCCTCGAACATCGCGCGCCGCGTCTCCGGCGTCATCGATCCCAAACTCCACGCGACGTTGCTCACCCCCTGCGGCGTCCAACCCGTCTGATGGTCCGTTCCGGTGTCCACCAGCAACGACACGCGTATGCGTTCGCCCAAGATGGCGTACAATCCCGTCCGATCGCTGTTCACCTTGGCCAGGCCCCAAAAAGCGTTCGACAGTTCCTGCGGCTTGAACGCGCGCGCTCTCTTCTCCACCATCCCCTCCATCGCGCGCTCCACCTCCTCGTGTCTCGCCCCCGCGCGTCCACACGCCCACACCACCGTCGCGCACTGCCTCGGCCACCACTCGTTCGGCGTCTCTCGCATCGACGCCGCCGCCACGTCCGCGACTCGTCGAAGCACCGCTCTCGCCGCGCGCCCGGCGGCGTCGTCTCTCGACCGCCCAACCTCTGCTCGCGCGCACATCTTCGCCGCTCGACCCGCGACGTTGGCGCAATTAATCGCGTTCATCAACCCCTCGTTCTCTCGCACGAGGTCCTCGAGCGCGCGCGCGTCGGTCGCCGCCGACACCGCGCGGTTGAGTCCCTGCGCGTCCTCGCACCGCATCGCGCGCGACCGCGCCCGAGGCCTCACCGCGGCGATCGGCGCGCGATGCGGCGAGGCGAGACGACGACGAGCGTTGTCGACGACCTCGCGCGCGACGCTCGCGCGGCGCGCGCCGTCTCGCGCGCGTGCGAGTGGGGCGAACGCGTCGTCGATGAGTCACGACCCCTCATTCGTTGGGACACGTCGACCCGATCGATCGATCGATCAATCGTCACACCTCGACATGTTCGCGGTTCGTGCGCCCGCGACGCGCGATGCGCCCGCGCGCGCGATGACGCGGCGGTCGATGAACGAGCGTTCGACGCTCCGGCGACCGCTGGCGATGCCCGCGCGTCGACGCGCGCGCGTGGTGTCGAACGGGTTGTTCGGATTGGGTTTGCCGGAAATCGTCGTCATCGGTGGCGTCGCCGCGGTGTTGTTCGGTCCGCAGAAGATTCCCGAGCTCGGGAAGAGTTTGGGGAAGACGGTGAAGAGTTTTCAAGAGGCGGCAAAGGTGCGCGAGGCGAAGGCGAAGGCGAAGGCGAAGGCGATTGGATGGTGTTCGTCGTCGGGACGGCGATGAAGTATCTCGACGCGCGTTACTGACTGAAACCGTTCGTTGATCGACGCGCAGGAGTTCAAGGATGAGCTTCAAGAGGAAGAGGGTGAATCTACGGAAGCGCCGGCCGCGATCGAAGAGAAGAAGGAGGAATGAGACGAAAAAATGGGGAAGAGGGAACAAGAAACTACTCGCAGTTGTAATACGTAAACGCGAGATTCGCTAAAGGAAAACTATGCGCGACCGGACGCTGCGGACGCCTTCGCCTTCGCTTTACGAGCGGCGACGGCGGGACGTTTGCCCGTGCGCTTCGCTTGCTTGGCGATGCCCTTTTTCGTGTTGGGCTTACCGCCGCCGCCGGGCACGGGACGGGCCTCGCCTCGACGATGCGCCGTCTTTTGAGACTTCCCACCCGGTCTCGATCGCGAGCCTTCCCACGAGTTCGTACCGCGCGATTTCGACTCGCCTTCTTCGCCCGCGCGAAGTTTTGGATTCCTACGTTCGGCCCCCGACAACGCCTTGGGTTCTGCTCTCGCTTTGGACGCAGCGCCGGGTTTCGGCGCCTTGGAGCGCGCGGCCTTGCTCACGCGAATCTCTCGATCACCGAGCTTGGTTCCGTCGAGTAACAACGCCGTGCGCGCCTGTTCTTTCGTCTTGAACAATACGAACCCGATACCCTTCCCCAGGGTGGTCTTTCTATCGCGCACGATGCGCACCGCCTCGACGCTCCTTCTCAACTCGGGATACTCTTTATTCTTGTTAAACAACCGAATCACGTCCTCGTCATCCACCGTGAACGGCAAATGTCCCAAAAACACGCTTCTCGCGTGATCATACACCACCTCACTCTGCACGATGGACGGTTTCCCCGCCAAATCTACGCGAATGTGCCGTCCCTCAAACTCCTTCATGTTCAACGCCTCGCACGCCTTCTTCGCCGACGACGCCTCCGCGAACACCACGAACGCCGTCGCGTTCCCACGCTCGGCGTTCAACCTCTTCTTCAGTACCTTCACCTTTCTCGGTTCGTTTCCCTCCGCCTCCACCGGCACGTTACGCATGCGCACGCTCACCACTCTCCCGTGCGCCGAAAACGCCGCCTTCAACTTTTTCGACTTGGCGCGCGCCGGTACGTTCCCCACGAACACCGTCCTCGCGAGCGCATCCGCCTCGGCCGCGTCGTCGCGATCGCGGTACCCCGACCCCCGAGGCGTTGCTTTCGGCGCCTTTCCGTCGCTGTCGCTGTCGTCGTCGCCGTCGTCGCCGGTCGATTCGTCGTCGGACTTTCCCACAGCCGCCACCGCTCGGACATCCTCCTCCTCGTCCTCCTCCTCGCTCGACGACGCTCGACCGTCGTCGTCGTCATGGCTCGGTCGTCGACGCTTGCCCGTCGTCGTCGCGCGCGCCGTCGTCGCGCTCGGTCGTCGCGCGCGCGCCCCAGCTCCCTCGATCTCCGCGCGAAACTTGGACGAGGACGCGAAGAGCGACGACGCGTTCGTCGCTGTCGTCGCGTTCGTTCCGCCCGCGCGTCGCGCGCGCGCGCCGAAGACGTCGTCGAAGATGCCCATGCGTGCGGTCGTCGTCTCGAACGCGTCGCGATGTGGCGCCATCCGTCGGGCGACGCCCACGGTCGGTCGCGCGCGCGGGAGGGAACGACGTCGGAGGTGTGCGTGATCAAAAATTGTTGTAAAAGGATTTCATTTCTTGTAAACTTGTAAAGGATTTCATTTCTTGGGACTCAATCTTCATCGTCGTCGCGTGCGTGTTCGTCGATTTGAAAAAGATCATACCTGCCCCGGCTCGTCTCGCATTCGCTCCACGGTTGTTTGGCCAACAAGCACGTTTTCCGTCCGAAGGCAAAGTGAAGGCTTCCGTGTTCCCTCACCATCTCAGCGCACTCGTCCAAGGTGCGCGCTTTCAATTTTTGTAAGGGGCATTGCTTTGCGTCTACCTTCCTTCTTTTCCCTCCTTTTATCCGACTGTACATGTTTTCCCCTTCATCGGCACTCGCAGCAATGTCCGCTTCCGTCACGATGTTTCGCGGTGACTCGTGTACTTGAGCGCCCTCCGTGTCTTTAGTATAGAACGTAGCCGGGTATTTGGTCTCGCGGAAGCTTCCAGGAAAGAGCGGGCAATCGTTCGCCGCGTAATTTGGAGTTCTAGTCTTGACTGCATGACACGTCGTGGCTGGACATCCTGTTGCGCAACACCAAACAGCCACGCATTCCTCAGACGACGCACAACGCTGTTTGGCTTTTTGAATCGTCTTCTGGCGGTTGACACCGCGTGCTATCAAGCAACCGGCGCTGTCATTTCCGATACAAAAACCCTTTGGAAACGTCGTCATCGCCTCCCAATCAGGTACGTTCTTCTGTTTTGGCATAACCCTGAATTTCTTTTTACCAGCGTTATAGTACTTTTTGGCATACGCGCCTTTTTGTGACTTCCATGACACCGTCGTGCATTTACGTTCCGTTGGTGAGCAATAGCCTGTCACGCACGAAGCGTGCTCGGTGCATGCACTGTTCTGGGCCAAAAAACTCGTGCAAACGCCTGACTTACAATAAGCGTTCAAGCAGCTTGAGGAAGAGGTGCAACTTGCGCCAACAGCTGATGCTGGTTTGCATGCGCAGAGACGTGCTTGGATTGGGCCCATCCTCCAACACTCGGGGCTCGTAGTATTGGCGCCACTCAGGCGAACTGCATCATTCGTACCGTAAGCAGGAATCTTAAAGACTGAACAGCCACAGCCACCACCCCCGCCGATCGCTGGCCCATTCGTCCTTGCCTGCTTTTTAAACATCTGGGCGACAGCCACACACTTGTCCCAGGTCTCAGGGTTCTTCGGCGAGCCCAGGTGCGTGCCCTCATCATATTGAAGATTTTTGTCAGCACATGTCTCTTCACAAGATGTGTCAGTCGTAGCCATATGCCAGCATTTCCCATCAACGAACTTGCCACGATCGCGCTTGCATGTCGCTGCACTGTAACTGTAAGTGGAAGGTGTAGACGACCACGTAGACGACCACGTAGACGGCGTAGGAGGCGCAGGAGGCGCAGGCGGAGGCGCAGGAGGCGCAGGCTCTGCTTTGATCTTGTAAAGATCAAATCGGCCCTTGCGAATGCGACGACATTTGCTCCACGGTTTTGGCTGCTCCAAGCACACGGCGTTGCGGAGGAAGGCAAAGTGGAGGTGCCCACGTTTTTTCACCAACTCAGCACACTCCTCCACACTGCGCGTTCGCTTCACTCGCGTGGCACGAGGCAGCCCTACGCACCGTGCGCCTGCGTGCTCCAAGCTGTAGATTTTCGCGTCACCTCCATCTTCGTTGCTGGACTCGTCGCTTTGCTCCACTCCTGGCGAAGGTGCGGGTGTGGGCGCAGGCGCAGGCGCAGGCGCAGGCGCAGGCGCAGGCGTCGGCGTAGGTGTGGGCGCAGGCGCAGGCGTCGGCTCGCTCATCTGTACGTTTTGTCCCATGACTACGTCTCTCGCCGCAGTGAGCTCTTGCCCTATCGCAAGAGGTGTAGTATCTCGAGGGAGCTTCTGTATCTCTGACCGGATGTGTTTGACGAGACCAAGCACATTGAACTTATCACAATGTTGAATGGTCGTTGAAATTGACTTTGGTACAACTTGCTCGAGATCCGATGCGTTCGTTGCAGTGTCAAGCCCGTCGTCGTACTTCGCATTATCCATGGTTGCCGTTGCAACTTGCAGTGTTTTATCTGTGGTTGCATCTTCTTGTGCTGAACTTTGTTGTCCAAGTTTGTTGTGTGAACTTTGATCTCCAAGATTCGATGTTTGGTCAGAACTTTCGGCTTCGACCCCGGCGCGTCGTGCATTTTTGGCCACGCGTTTGGCGCGTTTGGCCGACAGTGCAGCTTGGTACTCCCTTAGGCGAGTAAGAAGTTGCGCATCTTTCGGTCCTGACACGTTCGAACACGTTTTCAGCTCGTCAAGGAAGTACCCCTTCCGTAACACCTTATCCCAGGCCACCGCAAAATTGGAATGGAATTCGTTTTCATCTTCTGCATAACGCTTCAGAATCGATTGTGTTTCATTGTTCCCGAGAAGAGCCCAATCACCGGCAAGTCTTATCATTTTCACGATGGTTCCGCGAAAGTAGGGCAATTTTAAGAGCGAATGTCTGGGTTCGACCCAAGCTTTTGTAGACTTCATGTGTGTCCTACCTTTGCGGTCTGAGCGGCACCAATTTATGTTGCATAATGAGGAAAAAGGGAGTTTTCTCCCAGTTTCCCTGTCGACTGGTTGCCCACGCCGATGGCAACCATGTTGGTTCTTTCCCCCGCAACACTTAGTGCGTCCCCCATAGTCTTCGTCGTACATCAACTTGTAATACTGATTGTCAAGCGAATCAGGCGTGTGATCCCAAACCCCACCGTCGGCGAAGCCGGTCTTGTACCCTGTTCTCCCACCACGAAAGAAGTAGTAATACGGAGTGGCATAAGACTTCGGTCCAGAGGGTTTCCAACAGTTGCCCTGAACGTGTTTTTGTGGCTGGCACTGTGGGGATTCATTCCCTATCTCGATGGGTGGATCATATCGCTTCTTCATCGGGCAAAAGTTACCTTTTTCGATACCGTTGAGTCCACTCGCGCATGGTGAAATTTTACCCACACTGTGAGCTCCCATCAACGCGACGTGCTCTGAAGGCGTAAATCCAAGTTTTGCAAAGACTCTCGAGAAGGTGCCGGGATCGTCCATGGCATGAAGCGCCGGCGCAAAGTTCAGCGCAGGTTTTCCAACGTAGGATTCAAGCTTCTCCCTGCTTTTGGTAAATGGTGTAACGATGCTGTTGCCACACTCACCGCCTCGCCTTCCCCAAACCATTGAAGATGGGGCACTAAGCTTTGAGTGCTTCTCCAGAACGATTATGGAACTAAACGCTAACATGTCCGTATAGCACCGTTTAGGTTTATCATTCTGCAGTTCACATAAACCAGTATTCAAATCTTTACAGACAGCGTCACACAATTTGATAACCTCGCGGTTCATTCGAACATTTCTGTTATGCCCAGGGTCTGGTTTCCCAGACGTTCCATGCGTCAGGGGAGAGTAAAGGCAAAGGTCCAAACCGCCGTAAATCGAGCCAGTTGGTGCCCTAAACGGTACATAGCGTCCATCCTTTTGGATTAATAAGTTGTTCTCGTCAACCGCGTCGTGGAAAATGAAGCGCAACAATTTTGGGAGTAGAAGTTTGGGTGCGCCGCCGTACTCACTCAGGATTTCACGTACGAGTTGTTCAGCCTCGCAAGAAATAAACGACGTCTCGTTTGTCACCTCTGCGGCAGAGTTGGCGACAGTTGTTTCATTCACGTCATCACCAACGAGAGCAGCGAGTTTATCTCGCACGGTTTCCAGTTCAGCGCGTCCGCGCACGACGTCCAAGCGCGTCCACTTTCGCCAGTTGCCCAGTAAAACAGCTTCAATCTCGTCGAGCGTCGCCAACGCGCGTGACGGCGGCAAATCGGTCGGAAGTGCGGGCTCGCCCAGAGTTGCGACCTTTGCCAAGCCTTCGTTTCCTCGACCGTGCAGTTGGTCTGTCGAAGTGTGTTCGGCAACCTTTCCGTCCTTCGCGTCGGCGTCAATTTCGTCGATTTCGTCTTCGATTTCATCGTCGTCTTCGTGAGGGCGCAGTAAATCACGTTCGAGCGACGTGTACACGTAATCAGAATCATCGCGTCCCCACACCGCACCGAGGCGCGCGAAGACCGCGTTCACCCCGCGCGCACCCGCGCCGTCCGCGTCTCCAACACCAATCGCCCGTGAGAGTGTCGACACCAGGTGCGGGCAATTCGCCAACGCCACGAGCGTTCCGCACGCGCACGCGAGCGCGCCGACGACGAGCGCGCCGCGCGCGCCGCGTCTCCCTTCCCGTCGCCGCCCGATCAACGGCGTCGATTCGTCCATCGCGGGGCGACGCGCGCGCGCCAGAATGTCGACGCGTGTCGTCGTCTTTCGAACCGAACTTTCGTTTCAATCATGGACCGAGAAGCCCCCACAGTACGCACGCGGTGGCGGTACACGGCGTTGTACGGGGCGGGGATCGACGATGCTGTAGGGTTTAGGGGCTCTGAATCGACGAATGCATGCGCGAGGGAACGGATGACGCGCGGCGCGTGCGTCGCGCCACCGGGCGACGCGCGGCGCGTGAGTCGCGCGCGGTGGTGGGCGGAGGGGGAGATGAACGCGTGGCGGGCGCGGGGGAGGTACTACGCGGGACAGGAGCTCGCGTTTAAGCGCGCGGTGGAGACGATGACGCGCGAGTTTTTCTCGCACTGTAGCGTGGAGGAGTTTGAGCTGCAGGTGCGGGAGGCGATTCAGGCGCACGGTGGCGGCGCGGGGACGACGGAGGGGAAGTGTGGGATGGAGGCGCAGGTCGTTAAGCGCATGATCGCGAGCGCGCTCGATCGAGGGGCGAGAGAGCGGGAGATGTGCGCGAACGCCATGGCGACGCTGCGGGCGAGCGGGACGCTCGACTCGGATGATTTCGAACGCGGGTTCGATCGGGTGTTGGCGGAGATTGCGGATATTAAATTAGATTTTCCAGACGCCGTCGATGAGTGCGTGGTGTTTCTGGCGCGCGCGGTGGCGGATGAGGTGGTGTCGGTGACGTATCTGGAGACGGCGTGTTCGCGGGACGGATACGGCGAGGGCCGAGACGCGGCTAAAAAGGCAAAGTGGAAGCTGGAGGAGGTGGGTGGAGAAGCTCGCGTGCGTCAGGCGTGGGGTGGATCCGAGGGGTACAGTGCGTCGGGCGTCAAGGTGCAGATGCGGGACATCATCGATGAGTATTTGATGGCGAGGGACGGTGCCGAGGCGGAGCGCAGATTGCGTCGGTTGAACGTGCCGTTTTATCACCACGAATTGGTGAGAACAGCGCTGAATCTGGCAATCGTGCAATCGGTGTTGACACCAAACGTTGTCGAAAAGGTGACTGATCTCTTGAAATATCTCGGGAGGAGTTCGTTCGTGAACGGGAGCCAAATGGCCAAGGGGTTCGCGCGCACTGCAACGTCGCTCAAGGACATCTCAATGGACGTTCCGAAAGCGCCAGAAGTGTTCGCTGAACTAATCGAGGGTGCGAAGCGCGCGGGTTTGTTGCCCACGGGTCTCAGCGCGTGGGCGTCCGTGAAAACTACGGCGTTCGGTGGGAAGGCAGCGCAAGGTCACAAACAGTTGCTTCGACTGGATAGCGCGCCCGATCTCGCCGCCCTGGCGAGAGCGACGAGTCGCTCGAACAGCGCATCGCCTTCCGGATCGAGGAGCGCGTCACCTGCGCCACTTCTGAAGCAGATGCAAGACATGAGCACGGGCCGTAAACCGTCCGGATTGACGAGAATGGGCAGCGCGACGAAACAAATCAATGCTGGGTGGAACGGATTGCGAGCGCACGCCGTGCAGACCAATCTGAAACTGGGTCCGCGCGCGCAGGGTTTCGACGCCAAGGGTGAGCTTTCGAACGGACTGGCGCGACACCAGATCGCACACTTCTTCCACAAGCGCATCGACCACAAACCGGAGGGTGTGACGAAGAATAAACTCGGATTGAAACGAATGTTTTCGGCGCCGGGAGGTTTGGGCGACCTCGACACGTCGCGCTTCGTCCGACCGGTCGGTTTGGTGCACGACTACATGCCGTTCCTCGAAAAATACGATTTGTTAGAAGAAATTGGTTCGGGCGGATTCGCCGTCGTCCGTAAGGCGAAGCATCGCGCGACGGGTGACATTGTCGCGGTGAAGACGCTCCGCGTGCAAGGAATGGGCGCGGAGAGCGACGAGGAAGATGGCGACGACTCCTCGTCCTCATCTTCAGATGAAGAAGATGGACCACAGACAATGACGCTACACGGCGTCAAACGCGAGCTCGTGATGATGCAGCAGCTCTCCACGCACCCGAACATTGTGACGATTCGCGAATTCTTCACTGAGCAAAACGACGAAGTAGTCCACGTCGTCATGGACTGTTTACAGGGTGAAGAGCTGGACGATTGGGTCAACGAGCGAGGTGCGATACCCGAAGACGACGTTAAGACGTTGATGATGTCGATGTTGGACGCCGTCGCGTTCATGCACAGTAAAGGTGTCATTCACAGAGATTTAAAACTGGAAAACTTTGTCTTTGCGGAGAAGGGAAATTTAAACTCTTTGAGCGTGGTCGATTTCGGCTTGGCGAAGGCCTTGAACGCACGTCAAAAGGCGCAGCACGTGTGTGGAACGTTGTCATACATCTCTCCGGAAGCGCTTCTCGCCGGAGTGTACGGACAAGGAGTGGATGTATGGGCGCTGGGCGTCGCCATGCACGTTTTGCTCACGAATACGTGGCCGTTCGACGACGACGACGACGACGAACTGTACGAACAGATCATCGAGTGCGACTTGGACTTTGAAACGGAAGCGTGGAAAGGCGTCAGCGAGGTGGCGAAGGACTTGATCGAGGGTCTTCTCGATTCACGACCGAAACATAGATTGACGGCTGCGCAGGCGCTCGAACATGAGTGGTTCACCGGTCAATCTTCGCACACGTCGGATCGCTTGTACAGCATGCACTCGCGTCTCGACTCGCTTATTTCGATTTCCAACCAACCTCCCGAGCGACGATTCAAGGATGGTGAGTACATCACCCGCCAAGGCGACCCATCTGTCGAGTTTTTCATCATCATCTCGGGCGAGTGCACGCTCACTCGAGACGGCGTCGTTGTGGGCGTTCGTCGCGTCGGGAACTTCGTCGGCGAGCTTCGAAACCTCGAAGAGAGCGCCGATGATGTCGTTCTCGCCGCATGGACATCCGCGCGAGCGGTCGGTGACGTTAGAGTGCTCGTATTTCACGACACGGAATTGCAGTGGGTGCACCAGCACGACTACCGTCTGACGTACGAATTCGAGAGCATGATACGAATGCAGCGCCGGTCGATCGCGAAGCAGGCTCGAGAGCAAAGAAAACGCGAATTAGCGTTGAAAGCCGCGGAAGTCGAAACTGGGGAGTCGGACAAAGATCACTCGATGATGCGCTCGGTGAGCGCGCAACCGCTTGTCGGCGCAGAGTGAGTAAATGACAACAAAGAATGAAGTAATGATGTACAACGATGCACTGTAACAACAAGCACATTTCAGCGTATATACGCCACCGGCGGTGGATCATCCGGAATGTTCCCCACACCGAACGACAGCGCGCACCAAGCCTCTGAATTCGGCACGTTCGGGTCCGGCGCGAGAGGCGCGAGCGCGGTCGCGCCTCCGTTGAACGGACTCGGTGGCGTCGAGCCAAAACTCCCCGCGTTCGACGCCACCGGTTGCGCCAACGCGGGCGCGAACCCACCGCCCCCGAGGGCCCCAACGCTCCCAGTGAACCCACCGCTCCCAGCGAACCCACCGCCTCCGCCCGTGTTCGGTTGAAACGGGCTCGCGCCCGCGTTCAGGTTCCCAGTCGTCCCCGGCGTCGGCGCGAACCCGCCGCCCATCGTCGCGCCCGCCCCCCCTCCGAGCGCACCACCCGCGCCCACGATCGGCGCACCATCTATCACGCGATTCGCTCCCGCGGGCGCCATCTCCCCTCGCTCCACCTTGTCTAAAACCATCTTCAGTTGGTGTTCGGGAAACGCGAGGATGGATTTGATGTCCCCGGTCTTGGCCTCCACGAACTCTCTCGCCCGCGCGTCCACCGCGCGCGGGTCCGACCCCGCGCGCGCGGTGGCGTACGCCGAACATCGCAATTCCTCGAACGACGTGTCCCCGCCGAGAAGATTGGGTTGTTCGCCCTTGGGGCCGTAACACGAGAGCGCCCAGAGCGGACGCTCGGTGTGCAGGTCCTCCTGTAACAAGTCTCGTCTGCGCACGCCCACGGGACCGTTTCCGCGTCCACCGCGTCCACCGCCGTCGCGATGCCACGTGTTCGAGCGACCGCCGCGTCCGCGGCCGCGTCCGCCGCCCATGTGTGCGCCGGCGCGAGGGGCGTTGTGCGGCGCGCCGCGTCCTCCGCGCGTTTCGAGCTCGAGCGCCGCGTGAAAAAATGAACACGCGTCGCGAGCGATGCGTCCGAAACCGCGTGGATACAGTATTGTTACGCATTATTTACAAAACGCGCGTCGTGCGCGAGTGCGTCTCTCGCGATCTCGGTCGTCGTTATTATTTTTACGAGCTCTGGTTTCGATGTGGCTCGTATAGTCTTGTCCGCGGGTCGACGTCTTCGCGTCAACTCTCGCGTTCCGCGACTTCCCGTCCCGCTCACTCCTCGGCCGGCGCCTCGTCCCCGCCGCCGAAATCGGGAATGGCCGGCATGTCAAAGCTCGGCAAACTGAAACTCGGCAGAGAAAATCCGCCGCCACCGCTCGCCTTTTTCGGCCTCGGCGCCGCCTCCTCGCGCTCCTTCCGCTCAAACTTCTTGTACTGCTTCGGCGTTTTCTTCGCGTACTTATCCCGCACGTTATACGTCTGATTCGTCGCCGCTTCGTACTCGACGCCGACGTCGCCGCTCAATTGGTACGACTTGGCGCTCGACGAGATCCCCGACGGCGCCTTCTCCTCGGGCGCCTCGGGCGCCTCCGCCGCGGGCGGCGGCGGCGGCGGCGGCGGCGGCGCGGACTGTCCTCCGAACGAAAACGCGTGCGCGGGAGGCGCGAGACTCATCACGAGCGCCAGAGACGACGCGATCAGAATCGATGATTTCGATGTCGAGTCAGCACGACGATCATCATCTCGCGATGCGCGCGTCGCGATCGCGCGCGCGGATCGTCTCGACGCTCGGCGCGGCGTCGCGCGAACGGTCGTGGACAACGTGTTCGTCGATGTGAGCATGCGTGAAGCGCGTTTCGGGATCGATGCGAGCGCGAAGGGCGTTCCGGAGGCGATCGCAGAATTGCGCGCCGAAAAGTAACCACCGCGCGAGATCATCTCTCGCGCGCGCGTCGGTCGGTCGAGACCGATCGTCGCGCGATCGAGCGCGAGGGATGGGAAAGACGACACACTCGACCGTCTCTCGCGACGCGCGCGACGCGCGGGCGCCCATCGCGAACGACGACGACGAGAAGAAGAAGAAGACGTCATCCATCGGTGTCGTCACGACGCGGTACGAGGCGTTTCACGCGCGCGTGGACGCGGTGTTCGCCGAGGTGGGACGGCGACCGTCGACGAAGACGTCGAGGGGTGACGTCGAGGGGTTCGCGCGAGCGGGGAGAGAGGGATCGAACGAGGCGTGGCGACCGAGGGACGAGGCGGTGGTGCGAATGGGAACGGCGGGCGACGACGACGACGAGGACGACGACGACGACGACGATGGCGACTATGGGACGGGACGTCGCGCTATCGACGATGATATAGATTGCTTAGAATCGGACGAGGACGAGGACGACGACGCGCGACGGATGAGGCGTCTTCGAGCGAGCGTCGGGCGGTGTCGCGCGCTCGAGCGCGAGGACGACTTCGACGCGGCGGACGCGGCGGCGATGGGAGACGACGCGCGCGCGGTGATGCGCGGTGCGTTCGAGCGAACGGGGGGAGAATCGAGCTCGCGCGCGGTGCCGCATCACCTGGCGCATCCGGAGAAGTATACGAGATATGATTTGGGCGACGACGCGCCGACGGTTGGCGTCCCGGCGACGGAACCGGAACTCGCCGGTGAAGAACTGTCGAAAAACGCGCGAGACGAGCGGCCGAACACGCCGAATGCGCGCGCGGAGACGTCATCGCGAGACGCGACGCCGCGACCTCGGTTTTCACGAGAGGCGGCGGCCAAGGCGAGGAGACCGAAGCGCCGTCGCGAAGAAGACGCGTCCCGCGCGCGCGTCGCCTTTCATGAGAACGACGACGAGGACGAGACGCGAGAGGGAGGAGACGACGCGAACGATACCATGCCCTTCGACGCGCGGTCTCGACGCCCGCGTCGTTTCCGTCGGAAGTAATGCATCGCACGTAATCCGAGGCGCGTAATTCATCATGTAAAGCGACGCGCCAGCCGACGCACTCGTCGACGCGCCATGACGACGTCGACGCCGACCGACGACGCGCCGACGACGTCGACGCCGACGACCCCGTCGTCTTGGACGCCTCCGACCGCGCGCGAGCTCTTCGACGCCGGCTCCGTCGTCGTCAGACGAGAGTTTCTCTCGGCGCCGCCGCCGCGCGCGCCCGCGCGGGACGACGCCGAGGAGGGACGTCCGCGCGGCACCTTCGGTGGATTCACGAAGAGATACAAGAGAGAGAATCGCGATCGACGCGACGGTGGGGCGCGCGAGGTGCGAGTGTGTCACGACTTTTTGAGGGGCGCGTGCGCGTTCGGGGAGGAAAAGTGTAAATTTTCGCACGACGTCGACGCGTACGTGAAGAGCAAGGCGCCGGATTTACCGGGGACGTGCACGTTCGTCAACAGAGAGGGTGGATGTCCGTACGGCGTCAAGTGTCGGTATCTCGGCTCGCACGATGGGAACGCGAAGGAGGCGGAGGGCGAGACGGTGGCGCTGGAACCGCCGAAAACCGTCGTCGCGGAGATGAATTTTTTCGACCGAGACGTGATGAAGCGTCTGAGAAAGAAGACGTACGATTTTTCTCGCGCGAATACCATCGTACGAGATGTGTTGGGGCAGAAGATGGAGGATGGTGGCGGTGATGACGCCGGCGGCGACGACGCGGGGGAGAGCGCGGCGAAACGCGCAAAGAAGGACGACGAGTGCACGGACACGGGCGCGTTCACGAAGACGCGACCGTGCGAAAAGAAGCAGATCGATTTCAAGGATAAATTGTATCTCGCGCCTCTGACGACGGTTGGAAATTTGCCGTTCAGGCGTTTGTGTAAGACGCTCGGCGCCGACGTGACGTGCGGCGAAATGGCGCTCGCGACGAATTTGCTTCAGGGACAACAAGGCGAGTGGGCGTTGCTTCGCAGGCATACGAGCGAAGACATATTCGGTGTTCAAATATGCGGCGGGTATCCCGATTCAGTGACGAGGTGCTGTCAATTGCTCGAGGAAAACATCGACGTGGATTTCATCGACATCAACATGGGATGTCCCATCGATATGATTTGCCAAAAAGGTTATGGATCGATGATGCTCGAGAAACCGAAAAAGATGGCGCACGTCATTCGGGCAGCGAGCGCTGTGCTCAACAAGTGTTCTCTCACTTTTAAGACGAGGATCGCGTACAACGAAAAGGCGCGCGTGGCGCACACCATCTCGCCCAAAGTCGCAGAGTGGGGCGCGGCGGCCATGACGCTTCACGGACGCACGCGAGCGCAGAGATATAGAAGTTTAGCGGACTGGGAGTACATCAAACTCACCAAAGAGGTGAGCTCGGTACCGTTGATCGGAAACGGAGACGTTTACAACCAGAAGGATTACTACACGCATTTGGAGGAGCACGCGGTGGACACGTGCATGCTCGCGAGAGGCGCGCTCATCAAGCCGTGGTTATTCACGGAGATCAAAGAGAGGCGCGATTGGGACATCTCGTCGAGCGAGCGATTCGACATTTTCAAATCGTTCGCATCGTACGGATTGGAACACTGGGGAAGTGATACCCTGGGTGTCGAACAGACGCGCAAATACTTGCTCGAATGGATGTCCTTCACCTATCGCTACACGCCGATCGGTCTCGTCGACCGCGCCTTTGGCGATGTGTCCATGACGCAACGTCCGCCGGCGTTCGTCGGACGCGACGACCTCGAGACGCTCATGGCGAGCCCGAACGCGGAAGATTGGGTGAAGATATCCACGATGCTTCTCGGCCCGCCGCCAGAGGGTTTCAAGTTTCAACCGAAACACAAATCGAACGCGTACGAAACGGGCGTCGCGCAAGGGGACATGGATCAGGGGTGATCAGCGAATGACCATTCCTACTACGTAGTACTATATAGAATACAAATCAATCGACCGTATCGCGTCGCATGTACACCGCAACCTCGATGTGTTTCGTGCGCGCGAAGTGATCGAGAATAGCGAATCGTTTACACGTGTGCTCGCGCATGCCTTGCTCGATGTTTTTCAACAAATTATCCGGTCCGCACGAGACGTACAAGATGTGCTTGAACTTGCCTCCCACCAACTCGAGCGTGTCGTCGTCGAGACCAGCGCGCGGGGGGTCGACGAGGACGACGTCGAAATCTTCCGCGCGCAATGCGTTTCCCGCCGCGTCGTTAAATTTCCCGCGCAACATCCTCTTGGCGAAATTTTGCGAATCCGCGAGCACGATCTCCACATTCGTCACTCCGTTCATCGCACAGCTCTCACTCGCCGCACGCACGAGCTTGGCGTCGATCTCAACCGCGACGACGCGTTCGAAGACGCCAGCGAGCGCGCAGGAATGATTTCCGTTGCCGCAATACAGCTCCAACAACCGAAGCGGCCTCCCCTCTGCCTTTCGAATCTCCCTCGCGCAATCCCGCAAAAATTCCATCGTGGCGATCGTTATCTTTCGATTCGGGTTCGAAAAAGATCCCTCGACGTGTTTATACGTCAGACGCGTCCCGTCGGCTAACGCGTACGACTCGACGACGTAGTCGCGGTGCGTCTTCGCCGCGACCCCCTTACTCCGACCCATGAGCTCTATTCCCCCCATGGACGCGTCCGTCTCCAGCACGCGTCTCGCCTCTCGCACCCACGTCTCCTCATCGATCGGTGTCGAGTACACGAGCGTACACAGCACTTTGTCTTCGTGCGCGCTCGCGAGGTAATGCGCCGCCTCGAGTCCCTCGTCCAACCGCCCCTCTCGCACCGCTCTCGGTACCGCGCGCATCGCGCGTCGAATCCCGCGCACCGCCGTCTCGAAATCATCCACCCGCAGCGTCGGCGCTCCCGATTCCCACATCGCGTGTCGCACGCCCCCGTCGTCGTCGCGCACGAGTTGAAATCGACATCGACTCCGAAACTCGCGCGCGTCCGACGGCGCGATCTCCACGCGCGCGCCGTCCGCGAGCACGTCCGCGAACCGGTCGCGAACGCGCGCGACTTTTTTCGCCAACTCTCTCTCGCCCGCGTCGTCGTCGTCGTCGTCGTCGTCGTCCTCGCGGGCAGACGTCGTCGTCGTCGTCATGCGGTCGAGCCGTGAACTGCGGCAGTCAACGCCGCATCCATCGACGCGTCGCGCGGTCACCGCGACTCGTCGTCGAGCGAACGAACGCGCGCGTTCGATGGACGAAAAATTCATTCATCCGTCGCGCGCGTCATCGCGAGGCGCCGACGACGCGCGCGCGCGCGCCGTGGACGATCGCGCGATTCGCGAGGAGACGCTTCGCGCGACGTTTCGCGCGCTCGAGCGACGCGTCGGTGAGGCGGCGACGGCGTGCGCGCGCGCGGTGGAGACGGAGTCGAGGCGATGGGAGGCGCGCGAGGCGACGCGCGCGCGCGAGGCGAGCGAGACGGCGGCGAAGTGGCGAGAGATGTGGACGAGGTCGAGAACGCAGATCGGGAGGTGCGCGGAGGCGCTGGGAAGACGGGCGAGGCGAGACGAGGCGAGACGCGCGGTGAGACGATGGCGACGAGCGGTGGAGGAGAGAAGGGAAGAGCGGGAGACGCGGAGGAAGTGTGAGACTCGCGCGAGGCGAGCGGTGTTCGAGGCGTGGCGAGGGATGGGTGAGGAGACGCGGCGGCGGAGGACGCGCGCGGGGGAAGACGAACGGTTGACTCGCGCGCGCGCGTCGGCGTACGACGAGATGTGCGCCGCGGCGGTGGTGAGATTGGGGAAAGGGACGAGGGAGAGCGCGCGAACGAGTGATCTGGAGTCTGAGGTTCGACGCGCGTTCATGCGAGGGGTGAGCGCGATGAGTCTGCGCGAGTCCGCGCGAGCGTTGTAAAGTCTAAATTCTGTCGGCTATTTCATATGTTTTTTTTTCTAAGCGAGTGAGTGTTGTTTTAACCCGTGATGAGACGCGGTGCGATGGCCATGGACATCAACTCTTGGAAGAGCAATTTGCACGCGTACGGTACCATGACTTGCGCGACGGACGTGCGCTCGCTCGGGTTCTTGCAGCACTCGAACGTCTGGTTCTTCAAGTTGGCGACGGCGATCAAACCGCACTTTTGGCACACGTGAATTCTGTACGCGTCAGATTGGTCCATGAGACGTTCCTTAAGGAACGACGCGGCACCGTGACTCATGATACAATCGCGTTCCATCTCACCGAAACGCAAACCACCATCTCTGGATCGACCCTCCATCGGCTGACGCGTGAGAATTTGCACCGGACCGCGACCGCGAGAGTGAATCTTGTCATCAACCATGTGCTTCAAGCGCTGGTAATACGTCGGACCGATGAAAATTTGCGCGTCGAGCATGCGCCCGGTGTGACCGTTGTACATGACTTCGTTACCACGCTTTTGGTAACCGCACTTGTGCAACATCGTGGAGATGTCCTCCGCCGTCACCGGAGTGAACGGCGTGGCGTCACCCTCCTTACCCATGCACGCCGCAACCTTGCCCATGATACACTCAACGAGCTGACCGATTGTCATCCGCGACGGGATGGCGTGCGGGTTCACGATGATATCGGGCGTGATACCCTCACACGTGAACGGCATGTCTTCTTGAGTGTACGTCATACCGACGGTACCCTTTTGACCGTGTCGCGAAGAGAACTTGTCGCCGACTTGCGGCGTTCGCATTGAACGCACGCGAAGCTTGACGAAGCGCAAACCTTGATCGTTCGTCGTGAGCAACACTTGATCGATGATGCCGGTCTCGGCGTGCTTCATGCCGGTGGAGCAATCCTTCTTCGTGAAGCGCTTGGAGAGCACCGCGGAGTCATCCTCAGGAAGCGGCGCCGTCTTACCGATGATGATGTCGTCACCACTGACACGAGTGCCCGGACAGATCAAACCGTCGTCGTCGAGCTTGTCGTACGTACCGTGACGCATCCCCAAGCACGTGTCTCTATCTGGACGCTCGAATTCTTCTCGGCTCAGACTTCCTTGCTTCTTCTCTTCATCCTTGAACGAACGGTAGTAGAGCGATCTGAACAAACCACGATCGATGGCGCTTTGGTTCATGAGCACGGAATCTTCTTGGTTGTAACCGGTGTAGCACATGATGGCGACGACGGCGTTGCAACCGGCGGGAAGTTCACGGAAGTGCAAGTACTCCATGGCTCGTGTCGTGACAAGCGGTTTTTGTGGGTAAAACATGACGTAACCGAGCGTATCCATACGAATCTGGTAGTTCGTCACGTACATACCCATCGCCTGCTTACCCATAGCACTTTGGTAAGTGTTACGCGGCGACTGGTTATGATCGGGGAAAGGAATGATGGAGGCGCAGATACCCAAAATCATCGACGGGTGAATCTCGCAGTGCGTGTAGTTGATGGCGACGCCGCTCTTTTGCTCCACGGCGTGACGACCCGCGACGAGATCGTCGATGGTCATCGAAATCATGGTCGTTTCTTCTTCTTCGGTGTCCACGTACTCGATGAAACCCGAAGTGACGAGCTCGTTCCAAGTGTATCCCGTCACGTCCTTCTCCGTCAACAACTCGATGTGTTGCTTCTTGATGCGCAACTTTTGATCCTCGTCCACGATGAACAGCGGTCGAGTACATCGGCCGTAGTCGGTGTACAGGCGCAGTTCCTTCAATCGAATATCGTGCACGACGCTCACAGAGGAATCGACGTCGACTTGACGACGTAGCTTGCGAAGCGTTTTCACCAAGTCCGCCGGATCTCTGTGCACGCCGACCCACACGCCGTTGACAAAAATCTTCGTCGACTCGGCGATGAGGGAAGGCGAAATTTCTTCCAAGTTTTCCATCGTCCACTCGTCCAAGAACTCGAGAATCGGCTCCGAAGGAGAGCCGACGGACACGAGCGCCATCAGAGCGAGGTTCTTCACGAGACCGACCGCCTGACCTTCTGGTGTCTCGGCGGGACAAATCATTCCCCACAACGAGTTGTGCAATTGGCGTGGCTTGGCGAGCTTACCCTCTCGTCCGATGGGAGAGTTGATACGACGAAGGTGTGACAAAGTGGACGAATAGGACAGACGGTTCAGCACTTGACTCACGCCCGCCCGAACGTCCGCCATGCCCTGAGAGCCCCAGTTACCGGTCGCTAACGAGTACTTGAGACCCTGCGTGATCGTCTTCGCCTTGATCGCGAGCTGCAATTGGATTTCCTTTCCACTATCGATGCACCGCTGGCAGTACAATCGGACATCCTTGGTGAGCTTGCGGAACAACTGACGGAACAACTGCGCCAAAAGAGGACCGCCGAGATCCAAACGCTTGTTTCCGTAGTGATCGCGGTCGTCTTCCGGACGACGGCCGAGAGAGCACAACAACAAACGATGAATCATGTAGCCCAAAAAGTATGCTTTCTTGGTTTCGCAATCTTCACGCACGCCGACGTGGGGCAGAAGTTCCTTTTGCAAAATTTCCTTCGCGTACTTGATGCGCTTCTCGCGCGACACGCCGACCGCGGAGCCACGCTTACCGATGAAATCGAGAGCAACCTCTTGCGATTGGATGACGAACGCCTCTTCAATCGACGGGCGCAACATCTCCATCATCTCATTGTCTCCGAGATCGTACACGATGTGCTCCAAGATGTCCTTGTCCGCGACGAAACCGAGCGCCCGGAACACGACGAAAATCGGAATGTCTGTGCGAATGTACGGAAGCGTGCAACGAATCGGGCCCGGTGCGTCCTTCGCACCCACGGCGTGAAGCTGGCGCATCACGCACGAGCTCGCGGCGCGAGACCCACGCTCCGGTTGACTGCGACATTCGGCTTGCCACATGTACTTGCTCGGCTGCTTCTTCTCGAAGACGTACACGTGGTTCGTGCTCATGCGCTCTTGGGCGATGAGCACCTTTTCGCTACCGTTAATGACGAAATAACCACCCTCATCGTACGGGCACTCACCGAGCTCGGTCAATTCCTTATCCGTGTGTCCGTGGAGAGAGCAATAATCGGAGCGCAACATAATCGGAACCTTCCCGATGAACACCTTCTTGATCTCCTCCTTCTCCACTGTCGTCTCTCCCTCCGGATGAACCGTCGTGATCTCCTTCACCATATCCACGTACAACGGCGCAGAGTACGTGAGGTTACGCAATCTCGCCTCCTTCGGGAACAGCGTCGTCGTGTAACCATCCGCCTCGGTCACCATCGGCTTGCTCAAGTAAATCTGGTTAAAGCTAATCCTGTACGTCTTCTTCTCCATCTCGTCGATGTCCTGACCCGGCATGTGTTGATGCTCCGGCGTCAATTCCATCTCTCTCATCTCGTCTGCGTCGTCGAAATCGCATCGCGCGTCCCGTCAGTGATCTCTCATCGCGCGTTCGTCGAGTTTACCCTAAACCCCGAGTCTCCCATCCCTCGTCGCGCCGCGTCTCGCGCCCACGTACCGACAATCTCTTGCATCGTGTGCTGAATGAACTCGTTGAACGAATCCAACTGTTGCCTCACGAGACCCTTCTCCTCGAAAAACGAGCTGATGACGACCCAGGCGTCCTCCTGCGCGCGCGTCGAGCCTCTCTCTCGTCAGTCTCCGAGATCACGCCCCGTTCGAGATCTTCCCACCCTCGCGTCGTCGACACCGCGCGTCCCGCGTCGCGACCACCGCCACGCGTCCTCCACGACACCTTCGCGCATCCCACCCCGCTCGCGCGGTGTCGATTCCCTCGCGTTCGCACCCCTCATCGTCGCGAATGTCCCTCGCCGCGTCTATCCCGCGATCGCGTCTCCTTCGTCGTCGTCGACGCACCTGGCCGATCTCCTCCTCCTCTTCCTCCTCGCGCGCCTCGCGCGCGGCGACGTCTTCATCGTCGTACACGCCCATGTCGTACGGTCGACCTCGGCGCGCGGCGGAGACGGTCCGCGCGCGCGATTGACGTCGAGCGGAGGTGGCATCTTCTCCTCGGCTCGACGTCGGCCCGATTTGACGGTTCAGGACTCAACGGGGAGTCCCTTCTGGCCGAGACGGACGCGCGGTATGAATGCATGCATGCATGCATG